>OHJU01001215.1_pt1 | contig 11992 bp, 15 predicted proteins | sample 1568711 | NCBI WGS metagenome assembly OHJU01 (sample SAMEA3879574, study PRJEB24766) | human gut metagenome | biome: human-associated habitat; feature: feces | place: USA | collected 1985/1987 | reverse complement strand
TTAATAGGTATAATTTATGAAAAGAAAAGGTGCATATAGTAGATATAGTTTATTAAAAAGATTTAATAAGAGAAGTATAATTTTAGTTAAAGGTAAGAATAGATATATAAGTTTTGATAGGGACTTACAGTTACTAAAATATATTAACTTTAAATTTGAGTATAGTAAATGTAATTTAAATTATTTGGATAAATATAAAATAAATTATGTGGTGTTAGATAACTTAAGTGTATATGAAGATAAGAAATATAATAAAAATAATTATATGAAATATTTGAAGTTATCTTATCTATATAAAATATTTGAGGTAATAACTAGTAATTAGTTGTTATAGGGTAAATTCATTAAATCTCCTAATGCCAATGGTTCGAATGCTAACAATGCGTGGAATGTGAGTGGTGATGGCAATGTCAACAACAACAATGCTGCGAACGGCGGTGCGGTTTTTCCCGCTTCTAGCTCCATATATAGTTAGGATTTATAGGTTTAATTACTTATAGATGAGTACTTATAAGGAACAGAATTTATCCTTGAGTAATCTAAAATGAGTATAGTTATACGTAACTGTCTATTAACTCTATAAAAACTGGTAAGTGCTAGTATAGGTTTATTATTTTACTAGTACTTTTATTTTAAAAGGAGTAAAAATGAGTGAAGTAATAGGGTTGGTTTTCCATTAAGTGCTTATAATAAAGTTGTAAATACTTTAGAGGATAATAAAATAAGTTATACTGATAAATATAATAATAAAAGTAGTGATTATAAGAGAAAAAATAATTATAATAAGTTATTGGATTTAGGTAAAAGAAAGTATAGTTTGAATTATAGAATAGAAAAGATAATGGAAAAAATGAGTACTTTGGGTGAAAAAGATATAGATAATATATTAGATTATATAGAAAGTTATGAATGATAGATTTTTAATTGTAAAAAGAATAAAAGAATTTATTTTTTCTATTGATAATTTGATTATAAATCTACCTAGAAAAGAGTTTATTATTAAAGATAGGTTATTATCTGATAGTTTTAATGTTTTGGAGTTAATATATGTTGCAAATAGTAACAATTCCAAAGAAATTAAGATAAGTATATTGAGTAAAATAAGTATGATAGATTTTTATTTAGAGTATTTATATGAGAAAAAGATAATTAGTAAAAAGATATGTATGAAAAAAGCAGTGAACTAGAGGAAATTACAAGGATGGTTTATGGATGGATTAAAGGCATTTGATGAGTTATTATATGTATATGATGAGTATATATCGAAGAGTTGTAATAGTAAGAAGAAAGTTTATATGTTTGAAAAACATAAGATGTTTAATATAAATAATATTTATAATAAATTGATTAATGATTATAAGATGAGTGGATATAATATATTTTTAATTAGACACCCTAAATATAGAATAATAATGAGTTTAAATATGTATGATAAGGTTATAAATCATTATATAACGTTAAAATATTTAATACCTAATTTAACTAAGTATTTGGATGATAGGAACATAGCAACAAGAAAAGGTTATGGTATTAAATTAATAAAAAAATATATAGAGAAGAATAAGAAATATGGTAAGTTTTATATTTTGAAGTTAGATATTAGTAAATATTTTTATAATATTGATCATGATATTTTAAAAAGTATGTTAAAGGGTAGGTTGGATGATTTTTCTTATAATATTATTTGTAAAATAATGGATAGTACTAATTTACTTTATATAAATGAGAAAATAATTAAGTAAAAAAACAATGAATTAAAATATAATTATAGAATAAATGAAATAAAAGAGATATATGATAAGGGTTTACCTATAGGAAATATGACTAATCAATTTCTTGCTATATATTATGTGTATAAATTGGATCATTATATTGTACATGATTTAAAAATTAAATATATGATAAGGTATATGGATGATTATATTTTAATTCATTATGATAAGAATTATCTTAAGAAGTGTTTGCTAGATATAAGTGAAAAGTTAGAAAAAGAGAATAAGTTATAAGAAGACAAAGATATATGAAAGTGATTCTGGATTTAATTTTTTAGGTTATAAGTTTAAGGTTATTAATAATAAAACGATGATTACAATTTCTAAGAATGCTTATGTAAGAGTGGTTAAGAATTTAAATGTGAAAATGAAAAATTATAGTAATAGCAATTTTTGTTATTATTATAATTCTTTTAGTAATTATTATAATAGTTTTAAATATAGTAAGAGTTTAGTATTAAAAAGGGTAATTAATAAAAGACCATTAAGGTCTTTCAAATAAATCTATTAATAATCCAATATTGATTAATCCAGATAAACCTACTAATCCATATATTATAAGTGTAACTAGATTTCTATCTCCAAATAAAGATGCGACTAAATCATAGTTAAATAATGCAATTAATCCCCAGTTTAGTGCACCAACTATTGTTAGTATAAGTGCAATTATATATATAGTTTTCATATATCCTCCTTTTTTCATTAATTATGGTGTGCTGTTTTTTTTAATTTATTCATGAATATTTAAAGAATATATCCATATAATTAATTGAATATATAAAAAAGAGGTGAATAATGAAAAAAGTTTTAATTTTATCTATATCTTTATTGTGTTTATTTATGCTTACTGGTTGTGGTAAATATGGTAAAAGTGAAATTATGAAGGATTTAAATAAGAAAATTAAAAATACAAAGGCATATTATGTAGAAGGAGAAATGGAAATAATTAATAATGAGGATACTTATAAGTATAATGTTAAAGTATCTTATAAGGCGAAGGATTATTATAAAGTTAGTTTGAAAAATCAATCTAATAATCATGAACAAATAATTTTAAAGAATGATGATGGAGTATATGTTTTAACACCATCACTTAATAAGAGTTTTAAGTTTGAAAGTGAATGGCCTTATAATAATTCTCAAGTTTATCTGTTACAATCTGTTGTTAATGATATTAATAATGATAAGTCCTTATCTTTTGAGGAAAAGGATGATAGGTATGTGTTTACTACTTCTGTAAATTATCCTAATAATAGAAGTTTGGTAAAACAAATGATTTATTTTGATAAAAAATTGAATTTAAAAGAAATTCATGTTATAAATGAAAAAGGTACTGCTGAGATTAAGATGACATATAAAACTATTGATAATAGTCCAACATTCTCTGATGATTATTTTGCGCTAACAAAGAACATTGAAACATCTGTTATAGATGAAAACACAAAAGTTGTTACAAGTATAGATGATACAATATTTCCTATGTTTTTGCCTGAGAATACTAAGTTACAAGCACAAGATACAATAGCTAAAAGTGATGGTGAAAGAGTAATATTAACATTTAGTGGTGATAAACCATTTGTACTTGTGGAAGAAACTGTATCAATACCTAAGGAATTAGAAATAATACCTACAATAGGAGAACCAACTTTACTTATGGATACGATTGGATCATTATCTACTAATTCAGTTTCCTGGATAAGTAATGGTATGGAATATTATGTTGCATCTGAGGTTATGAGTCAAGATGAACTTATAAGTGTTGCTAAATCAATAAGTACTATACCAGTAATGAAATAGATATTATGTCTATTTCTTTTTTGATTGATAGGTAAAAATTAAGTCAAATCATTTATTTGTTATTTATTAGAGTGTTATTTAGTTCGAAAAATTAATAGTTTATATATAGAACATTGATTTTTGTGTATAACTTTGTTACAATTACATTGGTGATAGAAATGGCAAATAGAAAACAAAGAAGAATGTCAAAGGAAATAAAAAGGGATAGTAATTATGAATATGAGGAGGGGACAAAGAATATAATAATAACATTGGTTGTTGTGCTTTTAGTATTTGGTTTGTTTTATTTGATTACTGTTTTAATTAATAATGGTAATAGAAAATTAAATACTACAGATCCAAAACCAGAGGTTAGTGAAATTCAATATTATGAAATATTAGGTGATGATACTTTTACTATGAGTCCAGATGAGTATTATGTTTTATTCTACGATTTTGAAGGACCATCTGCTGTGTATTATGATTATATGTTTAGTAAATATGCAAGTGGTAGTGATCAATATATATATAAGGTGGATTTGTCTAAGGGATTTAATACTAAATTTGTTTCAGAGAGTACAAATGAGTATGCTAGTGAAGCAGGAGAATTAAAGGTTAAGGATGGAACGTTGATAAGAATAAGTTATGGCAGAAATGTAGAATATATTGATAGTTCATCAACGGATATTGCTAATGTATTGTTAGAAAGTTAAAAAGTAACTAGGTGTTACTTTTTTTGTTTTGATTTTTCTTTTTTTATGATATTATTAATTTATAATAAAGGATGTTGATTTATGAAAAAAGACAATAATGATTTTACTAGTGAATATTTATTTGATGAAGATATGAAATTTGTTATTGAAAAGAAAAACTATAATAAGGAAGTAGAAAAAACTAGTGAATATCTTTTTTCATCTGATGAAGAATTTGTAAAGAATAAATATATTAATAAACCTGTTATAGAAAAATATAGTATTGATTTAAAGAAAAGGAATAAAAAAATAGATTATAAAAGAATTGCATTAATTTCTTTTCTTGCATTGTTATTGGTTTTTGTATTTATTTTGATATTTGGTTATGGAAATAACAACGAAGATAGAATGATTAGTTATTGCAATAATGTATATAAAACTATGAAAGTTAATAGTGTATATGATGAGAATGTTTTATCTAGTTGTTTATCAAATATAGATATAATTAAGGATGAAAAAGAAAAAAATATAATTTTTAATAATATTAATTCTTTGAAACAATATTTTGATTTTAAAAATTATATTTCTTTATATTATGTAGATGGTAAGATTAATGAATTATTAGATGATTCTGTAATAAACAAAATGGATAATTTGTTTAATGATTTAGATGTTGAATATAAGGAAGAATTTGAACCAGTAATAGTTGATATAAAAAAACAAAATGAATTAATTAAAAATATGGTAAATGCAGTTGATGAGTTGTTTGTTGATTCAGATAAAGTAAGGATTAAGGATAGTGTTACTTATTCAAAGTATAATGAAGTAGTATCTTTATTAGATAATGTTCCTGATTCTCTTGTAAAAAATGAATATGTTAGATATTTAGAATATGTAAATGAGAAATTAGATAATAGAAGAAAAATGGAAATAGAAAATGCTTGGATTAGGTTGAATATTCCATATGTATCTCAAAATTTGTCTAAGGTTTATAATGGTTGTGAATTGGCATCTCTTCTTATGTCATTAAAATATAAAGGTTATTTGAAGAATATGGATTTAAGAAGTTTTGCATCAGGTATTAGTATAACTGATAATCCATATAGTGGTTTTTATTTGAGTATATTTGAATATGAACCAAGAGATATAACACATTGGATTGCACCTTCTGCTTTAATTGATTATGGAATTAATTCATCTAATTATTCTAATATAATAGATTTAACTGGTAGTAATTTTGACGAATTAAAAAAAGATATAATAAATAGGAATCCTGTTATAATTTATTTAACATATAATTTTAATAATCCAAAGGGTTGGAATAATGGTGTACCTCTTAATTTACATGTTCAATTGATAACAGGTTATAATAGTATTACAAATGAATATGTAATAACTGATCCTTATACAAGAACTAATGGTAAATATGAATTTGTAGTAGGTGAACAAAAATTAAGGGAATTATATAATAATGTTGGAAAAAAGGCAATAGTGGTTAGATAGGTATTTATGTTAATAAGAAAATGTGATATAGTATTGTTATACTAGAGGTGTGATATGGCTAAAAATAGTGATAATAGATTAGTGGATATTTTAGTGGTAGTTTTTATTTCTTCAATTGTTGGAATGTTGGCTGGTGGCTCGGCTGTTTATACTATGAGTTATGAAAAAAATTATAATTCAAATAATTCTAATACAGAACTTGCTGAAATAGGTCAGATATATGAAAAAATAGTAGACGAGTATTATGGTACTGTGGATCAAACAAAGTTAGTTGAAGCGGCAATATCTGGAATGCTATCTGTGTTAGATAAAAATACTACTTATTTTAATGAGGGTGATACAACCAGTTTTAATAATAAAATGAAAGGTGAGTATTATGGAATAGGAGTTGAGGTGTTAACGGTAGAAGATAGTGGTATATTAGTAATGTCTGTTCTTGATGATTCTCCTTCAAGAAAAGCTGGATTAGAGGAAGGAGATATGATTGTAGCAATTAATGGTGAGTCATTGGTTGGAAAGACGGCTGCATATTTTAATTCGTTAATATCTAATAAAAAGGATTCGATAAAACTTACAATAAGTAGGAATGGAACTAATATGACGATTAGTATGATTCCTAAGAAAATTGTTATTGAGTCAGTTACGTCTAATACATTTTATAGAAATTCTAAAAAAATAGGGTATTTAAAAATATCAATTTTTGCTGCAAATACTGCTTCGCAGTTTACTACCAAGTTAAAACAGTTAGAAGAAAATGGGATAGATTCTTTAATAATAGATGTCAGAAATAATACTGGTGGATATTTGTCGAATGTAGCTACTATACTTGAATTATTTATGAAAAAGGATGAAGTTCTATATAAAATAGAAAGTAAGAATTCTACTTATGATAGAAAGGATAGTACAGAAGATAAGAGGGATTATCCTGTTACAGTGTTAGTTAATTCGTCTAGTGCCTCTGCATCAGAAATATTGGCATCTTGTTTTAGGGATAATAGAAATTCTGATATTATAGGAACTACTACGTATGGAAAGGGAACGGTGCAGGAAACTGTAAATGTACTTGATAATAGTATGGCTAAGATAACGACTAAAAAGTGGTTAACGCCAAATGGTAATTGGATAAATGGCAAGGGAATTGAACCAACAATAAGTGTTGATTTAAATAATATTTATAATCAAAATCCAATATATGATAATGATAATCAATTGGAAATGGCAGTTGATATAATATCTAAAAAGTAGTAAGGTAACGATTGTTGCCTTTTAAAATGTAAAAAAATGTGTTTAGTATTATAAAAGTAAATAATATATTTGACATTTACTTATTTGAAAAATTATAATAGAACTAAGAGGAGAAGAAAATGGAAAATATAAAAGAAGGAGATATACTAAAAATTCAGTGTTATAAGCATAATGGACAGGTTTATAGGAACTGGGACGAAACTTTAGTTCTCGAATCAAACGAAAAATTTATTGTTTGTGCAAATGATAAAGCAAGAGTTACGGAAATAGATGGTAGGAAATGGACAACTAAAGAACCAGCAATATTATTTTATTTTAAGGATAAATGGTATAACATAATATCACAATTTAAAAAAAATGGAATATATTATTATTGCAATATTGCTACTCCGTATATTATTGAAGATAAAACAATAAAATATATTGATTATGATTTGGATTTAAGAATTTTTCCTGATGGAACTTTTAGAGTTCTAGATAGGGGAGAATATGAATATCATAAAGAGAAGATGCAATATGGGAGTGATATAGATGAAATAGTGAATTATGAACTTAATAATTTGATTGAATTATATAAAAATAAAGAGGGACCATTTGATAGTAAATATTTAAGGAGATATTATGATAAATATCTTAAAATTCAAAAAAATAGCAAAAAAAGCAAAATAAATTAAAAAAAGTATTTACAATTTGAATAATTGTGTTATAATGAGGAAGACGAATGAAGAAAAAGGGCTTTATTTGAAGCTCAAAAAAATGAAAAATAAAAAAATCGAAAAAAATCGAAAAAAGTTATTGACATTGAAAACTTTATTTGTTATATTATGAGTGCACTTTTGAAAAAGAGCGCATTGAATGATTTTTGAAAACTGAGCAAAACGTCAATTTGAGTAGCTAGGATTTAATAATAACAAACTATTTAAATTATTTATAATAATTTATTTTTATTTTGAGAGTTTGATCCTGGCTCAGGATTAACGCTGGCGGCATGCCTAAGACATGCAAGTCGTACGAAGCGACCCAATGAAGTTTGAGTGCTTGCACAAAGATGAATTTGGATTATCGCTTAGTGGCGGACGGGTGAGTAACACGTGGGTAACCTGCCTTTAAGTTTGGGATAACATAGGGAAACTTGTGCTAATACCGGATACGAAATATAAATGCTTTTTATATTTTGAAAGGAAACCCACGATCTCGGTCACGTGTTTGCGTGGGTCTGTGGCACTAGATACGAAGCAATCAATGAGCCTATGCTGTTTATTCTGGAGGTAGCACCATGACTGGGCACCCCAGTCGACACCTGCAAACAGAGGCTCACCAGAAGTCTCACCTAACTTATAGTCATTCTGGCCGCAAGCTTCCATCATAGCAATGGTGATTGGGATATCGTCGCCGCCATAGGACTCTCCGAGTACCTCATTGTAGAAACGTCTGCGTGGATAAGAAACTGAGTTCTTCTTACGCATAATCTCATTGGCAGTAATCCACGGCACCATCAGCTGATTGATATGATATCCATGATATTCTGGCTTCTTCTGAGGATTGGTTTCAAGCCACCTACCATTTCTTCTATCAATCTCTTGGCGGCAGACTGGGCAACCATAGTAGTACTCGCCACTACCCTCTTCTGTTTCCAGTATGTTCTCCATAGTGACTGGTGCTTCTCGCCCACAATTCTTGCAGGTAACGAACCAGTACATTTTATTGGAGGCCTCCCATTGGAGGTCAAACTGGATACCAGGGAGTTTTGGTGTGCCCAAGGTAAGAGTCTGCTTATACTTGGAGTGCGATGCGCCCTCGCCCAGAACGGTTTCTACATCGTTAGGATGGTCTTGTCGCTCGTCATACACGATGAAGTCTAGTGACACACCACGGGATGCGTCACCAACAGTATCCTTACGAGATTCCCATGTAGCACCCAAGATATAGAAGTTGTATGGGACGAGTCCATTCGGCTGAGGTTCTTTCTGGAACTTGCGCATCATCAGTTCCGAATTTCTTTCGTCACTCCACTTACTGATATAGGGTGAGTCTTTGATTGCTGCATTAAGCCTCTGCTTAGAGAACTTCTGAGCCTGTGCCGCTCGTGGGAATGCGTGGAGTCCTGTAGTATATGGATACTGATCCAATTTTCTCAGAAGCCAGTTCATACTGAACTCGGACATCTCTACCTGTCGGCCTTTCATGAAAATTATGTTTGGATAATCGTCACGATAAGGCTGGAGCAGATACTCACGGTCTTGGAATGAAAATGGCTCTCCCTTAAGAATTCTTCTATTTTCAGTCCAAGATACTGGGTCTACTGCTGACAGGATGTCCTTAATATCGTCTTCTGACAGACAATTGATTGCTTCCGCTAACTGCTGGATATCATCTACGGATGGAATTAGCTGATCACTCATCATCTTCACCCACTTCCGTAAACTCGGCACCCTGGATTATCTGTCCATGTGATGCACCACGGAGTTTGTCAATCAGATCATAGCCACCAGTCTGCATCGCATTGCCTAGGATATCAGTTAGTGCGGCCTTCACATTTACATTGATTGTGGTTGGGCGCAGTAGTGATGGGTCTTCGTTGACTTTTTCAAATCTCTGGGCTTTCAGTACGGTATCACCATACAACTTGATGGCATCCAACATAGTGCCAGCCACAAACTTGAAGTCCTGTGCCGTACGGATCTTAACCTGATCCTCCTTTGCCTGCTGGAGCATTGCCGCACTATCGTCGATAACATCAGCCAATCGACTAATTGTGTCTATCTTGCGTATTTTGCCGATACCATCATTCAGTTGCTCACGGATTTCCTGTGTCTGCGCCTGATATAGTGGGTCTTTCTCAATCTCCTGTTGGATCCATTCATCACGGTATTTCTTATACTTCATGATGCTTCGATCCGATATTTTCTCACCATATAGGCGGTTCAGTTCACGGCTAATCCATGCGGCGGCCTTACCTTCATTCAACCACTGGTCAATCTGCTGTTTATTAGGACTAGCCTCGCAAGCAGTTTGGTATGCGCCCACTGCCATGGTTGCCATATTTATACCTCCTATCTTGCACATTTGTCTACTACGGGCAGACCGTTGGTGGTATAACCACCTTGGTCGCCAGGGTTTCACCCATGGCAGACCTTCTATGTGGTATTACACACTGTAGGTCTTCCTTGTGCTATTTCTATTTATAATCATAGTTATTATTGACAGTATCGCAAGAATGGGATTTATTTGGAGGCAGTAAACAATGTATATAAGAGATAGCAGGTAAGAATGGGATGTATTCGAGCCAATTTTAAATATTCGTGTAGAGGTAGTGAGACGATACCTATGGTATTCGGCTCTATATTAAATATTCGTGTAGAGGTAGAGGGGATCATTTCCGCTCGAAGCCCTCTTACCCCTTGACAGCGCACCCCTTGCTGTGTTATAATGGTTGTGTCGGGAGGGACAAAGGCCTCTCGGCCCAGAATAGGGTGGCGACCACAACCGCCAAGGCCAGACAGGCCAGACAAGGAGAATACCATGAAGACCAACACCACCAACACCAACCTCATCCGCGCCAACAAGCTGACCGTCAAGGTGGACGGCAACGGCAACCTCACCGCGGACCTCTTCCGCACACACAAGCACATCACCACCATCAAGGTGGAGGATACCTCCTTCAAGCCCAATCCCGACAGCACCAAGTCCGCCATCCGTGAGGATTTCCGCAAATTCGTCGCAGAGCATGCCGCCGATTGGGGCGTGGACTTCGACCCCACCGACCGCCGCACCGAGGCCAATCTCCGCAAGGCAACCTACCAGACCGAGGCCGACGTGATCGAGGATGCCGTGGCCATGGTCACCCCTGACATCAGCGCTTTCATCGCCAAGATGCCCCACGGGGATCTGGTGGGATGCTACACCATCAGCGTGGAATCCCTCACCGCCAAGACCCAGACCTCCAAGGGAACCGATCTCGCCCTGATGGGCATCGAGGACGGCAGATATGCCTCCAACGGCAATCTGGCATGGTTCGACATCGAGGGTCTTGTGACGATGAAGTGCGGCGACACCGAAATCTACCAGATCATCCAGATGGAATTGGTCAGCGGACAGCTGAAGAAATTCCGGATGACCCAGACCCAGTGGAACACCGAGACCACCAAGTCCATGGTGGAGGCAGGTCTGGTCGAGGCCAAGGCGGAGAAATCCGCCAAGGCTGAGACCCCTAAGGCAGAGGAACCCAAGGAGTCCAAGCCTACCAAGAAGTCCCGCAAGTCCAAGAAGTCCGAGGAAAAGGTGGAGGGCTAATGCCCTCTGCCATTCCTTGCTAGGAGGTAGAACTATGGCAACCAAGATGGAAATGGCGCAGGATATGGTACGCAAGTATGCGGACGAGAACCAGTGGGCAGTACGCAAGGATATCGATGCCCTGATGGAATGTGGAGAGGTAGATAGCGAGACTGTCTGGAGCGGATATCTTGCCGATGCCGTACTCGCAAACGAGAATGTTGCCGAAATCGAAGAAGAAGTATACACCGCATTGGTGGATTTCTATTGCGAACAAATGGAGGAATAACTATGGAGAAGAAGAGATTCTTTTACAACCACTCGTCCGTGTACGGATGGTGTGTCTACGATCGGGAGTATGGATCGCCTGCCTACATGGCATGTGCTGACCTGTTGCCACCAGTTACCGTGAACGAGGATGGTGCTGTCGATGAAAGTCCTGTCCTGTTGGAGTCCGAATATAAGGCCATGAGATTGTGTTCTCGCCTGAACTTAGCATGGAAGAAGGTATCCAAGAAATGAAGACTTACCCAACCAAGACCCAAGCAACCAAGGCGAAGAAATTTGGTCAGACAGTCCGCAAGCGCAGAGATGGTACGTGGGTATGTGAGAAGCCCAAGGTAAAAGTTGGCAAGGGACGCACAGCCCTAAATATTCAAGCCGTGGATATTGAAAGTGCCCAAGGTAAAAGTTGGCAAGGGACGCACAGCCCTAAATATTCAAGCCGTGGAT
>OHJU01001212.1_pt1 | contig 12007 bp, 8 predicted proteins | sample 1568711 | NCBI WGS metagenome assembly OHJU01 (sample SAMEA3879574, study PRJEB24766) | human gut metagenome | biome: human-associated habitat; feature: feces | place: USA | collected 1985/1987 | reverse complement strand
TTTTTGTACGGTTTTTGTACTTTGCCGCGCCGCCAGATACTGGCTGACCGTGGGCTGCAGCATAAGCCCAACGCCCAGCAGTATCGCCAGCCATGCAAAAATCTGCAAAAACAGGCGTTTCATCAGTCTTCCTCCTCGCGCTTTTTGCAGCGGTGCAACAGCAGTAGCAAAAGCAGCGCCTCACCGCCGATGACAAGGCTGCCCGTTACGCTGATCCACGGCCATGCGTCCACCATACGCTTGATAACATTGCCGGTATGCAGTTCCTGATACTGCACAGTCTGCGGCGTGGCGGTCTCCTCGTCCTCTCCATTATACGGCACGCGGGTGCCGCGCACAAGCATACGGTGGGTGTTGATGGCGTAGGGCGTGCAGGTGACCAGCGTGCAGTAGTCCCCGCCGGGGATAATTTCCAGATCCTCGGTGCGTTCCGGCTCCACGACCTTGACCTGATCGACCTGATAGGCCAGCACCTCGTCCATAATGTGCAGGTAAAAGTGGTCGCCCTCGCCCAGCTTGTCCAGATCGGTAAAAAGCACCGCCTCGGCCAGACCGCGGTGGCCGGTCAGCACGCTGTGTGTGCCCGCGCCGCCCAGCGGATAGCTGGACCCCTCGAGATGCCCAACGCCCTTGAGCAGCACATCATCACTGGTGCCCTCATAAATCGGCAGATTGACATCAATTTTCGGGATCGTAATGTAGCCCAGACTCTCGCCCACATCCAACATGTCCACATAGCTTGTGCCGGTGTCAGCGGCCTCGCCCGCAGCATCGCGGTCAATGGCGTTGCTAAGCTGTTCATTGTAGCGGCGCGCGGCCTCCTTGGCGGCATCAATTTTCTCGGTGTCCATCGTCTGCACGGTATCGTTGTAGCTTTCAATGACCGAGCTTGCGTGACGCTGCGCCACCGCATTGCTGATGACGGGGTACATGGCCACGCCGATGCCCGAAGCGATCATCAGCGCCGCAAAGCCAAGCTTTAATTTGACAGTGGTATCCATAGGAAAGAGCCTTTCTGTAATGGTTTCGGGGTAGTTTTTCGCGTAAACGCGCAGGCTTTTAGCAGCGGACGCCCATTCAGCCGTAGGGGGGCGGCGCCCTCGGCACCCCGCAGGGCACTGCCGAAAAATCCCTGTCCTCTTCTTAGCCGTCTCTCCCCTTGCGGGTATCGGCAATGTCCACAACCACCCATAGGGGAAGTACCGTTTCCGGCCCTTCCCCTATGGATTACCCCTCTATTTTGCTTTTGGTCTTAAAGTTGTGCGGCTTACGCACGCTTGTTCTTCTTTTTCAGGCTGAACAGCACGCTCACGCCAGCCAGCACCAGCAGCACACCGATACCGCTGAACAGCAGCGTGCCGAAGCCACCGGTGACAGGCAGGTTGAAGCCCTTGCGGTTGATGATGGTCTTCGAGATCATGCCGATACCGTTTTCACCGCTCTGGGTTCCACCATTTGTTGACTCCCGACCTGTTGTAAAATCCTCTTGCGCTTTCTTCACTTCGGTTTTTACGCAGACACCATTACTGTATGTGTCTGTTTTTGTCCATGTGGTCTTATACGCAATGCTCAGGGTAACATCAACCGGCTCTTTCAGCAAATTATAATCTTTCAGTGTCTTGGTTTCAACAATTTTATAAGTACCATTGGCCAAGCCATTTACCTCAAGTATGCCATTTTCACTGCCAACTGTCTTCGTCGTCAGAGGCTGCGTATTAACCTTGAGCCAAGATTTGCTGCTATCCAAACCCAATGCCTTAGCTTTGTTGTCAGTAATCGCATTGGTTGTGCCCGCCGGGACTTCTTTGTACAGGTCGAACTCTACACCATTCAAGCCTTTTCCGCTTTCATTGGTTTTGTTGATCTTAATCTTAAAGGTGTACACAACCGTTTCGTCTTGAACCTGCTTTTTATCGCCCTCCGTTTCAGGGCTATTGTCCGTTTTAACCTTGTTCGAATAGACCAAAGAAACTTTATTCGTATTGCCAGCTGTGGTAGACACTGCGGTATCTTTCAGTGTTGCTGTATATGTAATTACAATTTCTTTTCCTGCATAAGTTGCCATTTTGGCAGGATTAAACTCGATTTCAAAGCCTTTGTCGCTATTAGAACCAACAATCTCCCTAATCTCTTTAATTTCCCCCGGGTTTTCACTGGTACCCTGATTCAGTGTGGTTGTGCCAGTGGTGCTATCAACATGCTGAACCTGAATGGTACCTTTATCATCATCCAGATTTGTAGGCGTATCCTTCACGACAAATGTCTTCAAACGGGTAATGTTTTCCGGAACAGTAACCGTAATCTTATACGGGATCTTATCGCCAACATTATAATCGGCAGCATCCTGCCAAGTGCTTGCATCACCGTGTTTTTGCACCTGCTTATCAACATCGGGTGCATAGTTATAAACCTTAACTGTACCCGTGGTTGCGTTGTTTACTTCATAATCCCCATTGCTCGTGTAAGCAGCATCAGTCGGCTTCGAAACCGTATGACCATCCTTACCAACAACAAATACATAACGATCGCCGCCGTTTACAATGTACTTATTATCCTGTTTTGTTTCATACCCAAGCTCCGTAAAACGGTAAGTACCCGGCGTCAGGTCTGCAACCTCAATTTTACCCTCAGAACCCGTCACAAAATATTCTTTTTGTTCTTCGGATCCCTTTTTAGCCGGTTTAATCAATGTCCAGTCAGCGTCCACTGCTTTTGTAAGTTCAACGCCATCATTCAGGCGTTCAAGCTTAAATTTCACGCCCGGCAGTGCGGTCTCATTAGCCTTGTCATTGCCGATCACACCTTTTTTCTCAAGGTAAATCGTTCCCTTGACAGTGCTGTTTTTCGGGTAAACAGTAACATCATAAAGCCACTCCTTCAACTGACCTTCTGTTGCCGTGTTACCAGTCTGCACTCTCGTCATAGGAACAGAAACCAGAAACGGCGTAACTGCTGTTACAACAGACTGTGGCACTTTAGTTTCGATAACCAAATACAAGCCCAAATCCAAATTATCAAACTTTGCATAGCCTTTCTCATCTGTCACTTGCGTACCTTTAGCCTTTGCTGCAATGTCAACAACCAAATTAGCAGCCTCATAGCTAGTAACTTGTCCGCCAGCATCTTTTTGGAAGTAATCATCAACTACAGGGGTCTTTTCTTCTGGAGTTAATGCCTCCCCGCCATAATACTTTGCCAGCCAAGTTTCATCTTTAACCTGATAAATTGTAAACTCCGCGCCACGAAGTGCCGTTGCACCTGCAGGCGGGGTCTGGGTTTCACCGGTACCAGTCTCACCTTGTGCGGTTGCAGTTGTTGTGTTGTACTTATAAATTGTAATAGAACCTGTTTTACCGGTATCAATCACACTTGCGGTCTTTTTGGGGGTGGTCGTTGCCGTCGCGCCACTTTCTTCCGCCATTGCGGGCAGGGCGCAGACGCTTAGGGCCATGACGGCGCTGAGGGCTGCGGTGAGTAAGCGTTTCAGTTTCATCTTGCTTCGTACCTCTTTCTCTTAAAATTTGTTTGTGTAGAGGGGGACTTCGTTATTGACGCCGGCCCCCTTTCTTATTGTAGCGGAACACCAGCACCAGCAGCACAGCCACCAGCGCGGGCAAGCCTATCAAAAGCCACAGGCTGGGTGCATCCGCGCCCGTATGCGGCAACTCAAAGCTTTTGCGGTTGTTGATCGTCAGGGCAATGTTGTACACGCCTGTGGTGGAATCGTACTTCACATTGCCAAAGTCAGTAGCATCGCGCTTGCACTCTCCATCCGTTGTCAGCGTAAACTCGATGGCATCGGCCAGCAGTGTGTAGCCTTCGGCGGTTTTGGTTTCGGTCAGCCGGTAGCTGCCGGGGGACAGATTGTCAAATGTAAGCAAACCTGTACTTTCTGCGGTCAAACCCACCCTAACACCATTTTCACCAAATTGGGTATCCAAGTTGCCCTTATCCAACAGCTTTTCCAGCTTGAACTCCACGCCGCCCAGCTTTGTCTTATCCTCGGCGTCCTGTTTTGTGATGTTCAGGTTATACTTGGCATCTTGCAGTTTGTTGGTCAAAGTCAGCTTCAAGGGGGTTGTACTGCTCTCTTGAACTTGTACTGTGTTCTTGAGAATCGTGTATTTCTTGCCGTCAATCTCAATCACATTGCTCGCAGAGCCGCCGTAGAATGGTCCGGCTTCCGTTACACTTTCCAGTACGCGGTAGGTGTAATACGCATAGGGATCGACTTCCGCATCAAATTTGTCCAAGCCGGTAAACGTTGTGACCCAGCCATCGTACCCCCGCTTCAGTTCAACGCTGTCGCTGGTAACATCTCTCCAACTGTTTTTGTCGTTCGGTGTTTTGGTGCGCTGCAATTTCAGGTAGATGGCGGTGGGCAGGCCGTCTTTAATTACCGTGCCGTCCTGCTTTACCCACTGCTTCGTAACCACTAGGTCGGTCAGCTGGCGCTTTGTATTGACAAACTTTGCTGTTGCTACATTGGCATCGCCCTCCACGACAGAACCGCGCACCCTTTTGCCGTCCTCGGTAATGGCGCAGTCTTTGCCGCCGCTGATGGTCACCGATTGCAGGTTTGTATCCTTGTGCGCATCTTCCGACACAACAAACCGTGTACCTACCGGAATCCTGTCAATTACGACTTCGCCGTACTCTTGACCATTTGCTTGCTCTGTCACTGTACATTTGTACTCTTGTTCCGGAATATCCACGCCGAGGCCTTGGCCGCCGACATTGCTGAACTTGACGGTAAATTTAAATGTTTCGTTGAGCAGTGACTCTTTCCCAGCCGCATACTTGCGTATGATCAGCTTGCCGGTCTTGACCTTGTTGGTGAAAACCACCTTCAGCTTGGTCAACTCGTCTTTGTCAGTCTTGTCGCTGTAGGAGCGGAAAACGAGCGTATTATCAGCCGGTTCCTTAGTAGCTATGTCGTCATATGCGTTCTTGATTGGTTTTCCATTTTTGTCGTTTCTGTCAATCACCAGCTCTGTCCGGCCATCGTCCGGGGCAGTGCCTTCAACATTCTCCAGACTTGTGATCTTCGCGTCTGTCTTCACATACTCACTCGCACCGCTTACCTTTGTCACCGGTGCATCATTTTCGTAGACCGTCCAGAATGTATCATACAGATTCGGATCAACCTGCTCCTGCAGGGCTATGTAGCTGCCGCGGCGGAACTGATCCTTAAAGGTGACCGTTTCACCGTCCTGCAGCAGGAACTGGCCGTCTTCATCCACAACATCCCCATTGCCACGGTCGGAAGAAAACACGGCATATGTCGCGTTTTCCAGATTTCCGCTTGTGGCAGAGCCATAGTCTGGGATGTCGTACTGCTCGGTCGTAAAGCCTGGTTTTGTCTGCTCCTGCGGCGCGCTGCGGAATGTAAAGTTGCGCAGGTAAATTTCGCGCGCAAAGTTATCGCCGACTTTGATGCTCTTGAGCTGGTTGTTGAAAGTACCGGCGGTTTCCAGAGATTTCAGCAGCAGCCGTATGGTGTACCACTGCCCCGGATGCAGCGCGGTCGCTGCACCGTAGACATCACTGCTTTGCAGGCCCTTGCCGTTGATACAGCCTTTTTGGTTGCCTTGATCATCCAAAAGCTCCACATACAGGTTGCCCAAGGCGCAGGTATCGGTCGGTTCGCCCTCCACATAGACATCAAAGGTCAGGTAGCTGAAGTCTTTTATATTGATTGGTGAATCCAGCGGCAGGGTGCCGCGGCGCTTTTCTCGGTGCGCACTGGTTGGGTCATCCATTGTGGCTGACCACAGCACAGCGAGGTCTCCGGCCTTTTTGTCTGGTGGGTTCGCTGCATACACCAACTGGGCGGAGGTGTCAGACGGGTTTTGAGCGCCTGTATAGGCTTCTTCTGGGAGTGCTTTGGTTTCACCCTCTTCGTAAGAAGTACTTCTTTCGCCGTAGTGGGTGGCCAGATTCTTGATGTTGAAGGTGAAGATCTTCTGGTTTTGGAAGCTGTCCTTGAACAGTTCGTTTACTTCCGAAACATCGACCTTCTTTTCAACCTGCAGCTCGTTGTGGTCGGGGAAGTTGAACGCCACCGCCATGTTGGACTCCCACATGCCGCGCTCCATGTAGAACATGGTCAGGGTGTGGGTGGTGCCTTTGTCGAGGGTGAATTCTTTGGTCTGATCGTCCTTATCAACAATTTTGCCCTGCTTGGTGAATGTGACTGGGCTGCCGTTGAAGTAGACGGTTTTGTTGTTTACGTTTGTTGTGTAAGTCGCACCGCCTGCTTTGTTGGAGCTGACATAGGGGGTTACGGTGTTGGCTTTTCCGTCAGTCGTCTTTCCAAATTCCAGCAGGCCGGACGCTTTACCGTGCGCGCCGCCGACATCCAGCACCAGCTGACCGTCAATGTAGACCCACACATCATCGTCACCGGAGAAGAAGAACTTGATGGGGACTTTATCATTGGGATTATTCCCTACTTGAACCTGACCGTCATCGGTCAATGTAAAGTCAAATTGCAGCTTCGCACCAAAGCCGTAGTTGTATTGGGATGCACCACCAGCGCCAACACTCTCGTTGAACGGGAAGAAACCACATGTACCGTTCGTATTGTTGTCGAATTTACGGTTTTCTGATTTGATGTCAGTGGTGAGTTTGCCGCTATCATCTTTGGTAGATCCCAGATAAAACTTGCCGTTGTCCTTGTCTTGCGTCAGATACAGCGAGGATTTGCTGCTGTCATAGTACCAATATTCAGCTTTCGCCTCTTTGTCGTCGGTTGCGCCATCGGTATTCTTAAAAACAGCATCTTTCGTAAACGGGAAGGAAACATTCTCATACACCTTACCCAGCACCGTGTTAAAGGTGTTTTTGCCTTCCAAAAATTCTTTGTTAAAATGCGGGTCAACAAGACTTCCCGTACCTGACTTACCTTTTAATACCGGCAGTCCGTTTGCATCGCCGGTCGAGGTTTTGTCCTCTACCAGACCTTGGAAGGTTCGGGCGTAACCGGCTTCGTCATTAGCAACTTCACCCTTCGTGTCCAAAACCGAGTTGTTTACGGCCATGAATTTTTTGTATTCATCTGTATCCGTATTGCTATTCCAGCCATACAGACCCATACCGGCGGCAACGTCTGCAAAGGGGCAACTCCAGTTATTAATAGAAGGTTGGAAATGCCCGGTATAAATTGGGTATTGGACATTGTTGTTTACCGCATAAGCACTGCTTAGTGCGCGGTCAAACTGCTCAAATGTAACATACCAGCGTTGGGAATTGATACTGCTGTCCGGGTAGCTGTCACGGTTAAAGCCGTTCAGCTCGTAGTCGGTGTAGTAGTCATAGAGGGTGCTGGTGATGTACTTTGTGCCCGCCTCTTGGGTGAATGTGCCGTTTGCAATGTCCACAACGGTCGTGCCTTTGCCGCTTTCGGCATTGCGGATCGCGTCTTTCTCGCCCCAGTAGCCGTCACGGAAAACCCAGTTTTTGTTTATGTCACCATTTCGCCCGGTGTATGCTGTTGGGTCGCCATCATCGGCAAAAAAGCAGGGTGCTTTCAAGTTCGGGGGAATTTCCGCTGTGCTATTGATGTCCATGCTTTATCATTGTTACCACTTCCTCCAAATCCAAAGAAATCGCATTTCCAGTTCTCCGGATTAGGCCCATCAAAATACTGGAAAATAAGCCGATCAAAGCCGCCGCCCGGATAGTCCGCCTGACTTAGTGTAACACTGAATATCTTGCGCTTCGTCCCATCACTATCGATTGTTGTCGTATCTGTATCGCTCATGTCCTTATTTAGACCGCTACCATCTTTCTTTTGCACATACAGATTAACCCGGTAGGAATTCTGATACTTGTTATCAACCGCAAAATAAATGGTTACTGTATTCGGGATAAAACTCGCCGCTTCTCCCTCATTCGATGCGGTCATTGGTGCAGACCTGTCATCGCTCTCCGTTTCGTCCTCGCTGTAGGTATCCGCTGCGAAGAAGGTTTCTTTCGCGCCAGCTTCGTCTGCAGGGTCTTCTCCGCCATCCGCAGTATCTTCTTCGTCATCCGAGGTATTTTCTTCGGTGAGATTGGTTTTTTCCTCGTCCGGGGCTGTCTTGTCCGCAGCGGCATTGTCTGCCGGGGCGGTATTCTCTGAACCGGTCACGCCACCGGCAAGGGGTGCGCCCGCAGTTTCGTCCGATGTGTCGGTGCGGTCTGTAATCGTTTCCGAGTTCGGCACAGAAATTTCAGGCTCTGTTTTGCTGCCCTCGTTTGTCGTGTCGGCGTCTTTTTGAATCGTTTCCACATTCGACACAGAAATATCCGACCCGGTTCCATCAGCATCATTCTCCGCGTTGTCATCGCTCGGAATCGTTTCCGAGTTTGAAGCAGAAAAGTCAGTCTCCGTCTCCGCTGCATATACCGGCAGAGCCATGCTTGCCAGCAGGCACAGGGCGGCCAGCAGTGCCACTGCACGGTGCAGGTTGGAATTTGTCTTCGTCATCTGCCTTGCCTCCTTTTATATGCGTTCAATACACTTTATTCCGCAGCTTACTGCGGAATAGCAAAGGGTATACACCCTTTCGGCTTATGCTTTCCCCGGTGTCCACGCGCAATCGCTGGCGTATGGGGCGTGGAAAGCATGCTGTATTTGATTTAATTTGTATTCCTTTTTATGGAAAAATTATAGTTCTTTGGTATGAGAATTTCAAGTACCTGTGTTGAATCGTTTCATTTTCGGCAATTTGCTATGTTTCAACCGCATTATATTGTGCATCCTGATTGTTAGTGCGGTGCAGCTTTGTAAGATACAGCGCGATTTCTTGCACATCTGCACACTATATGTTGAATTATGTTGACATTTTTGCGCAGATGTTGCGAACTGCAAGGGGCAAGATTTGTTCGGTCGTGTTGGAAAAGGGAAAACACAGGGGCGGCGTCCCCGACACCCCGGGGGGCGGCTGCCCATCTGCGGGCGCATATGGAATGCGCCCCTACGGTGTCTGGGAGAAAAAATTACTCCTCGTCCGACACATCTTTGCTCTCGGCGTTGTAGACGACGGGGCCGTCCATGGGAATACCGCTCTCGGCGGCCTCGGCCTCGTCCAGTGCATCGCCGATGGCGGACATTGCGGCGCTTGCGGCGGCGTTGGCCATGCGGTCCAGCGTGCGCAGCTCCATGGCCGCATACAGCACGCAGCCCAGATTCAGCGCACCCTCGACAATGAGCAGGATGCCGCAGAGCATCGTCACGCCGATGGCGGCGTCAAAGGGGTGCAGCACCAGCACAGCGCCCAGTGCAACCGAAACGAGGCTGAGCAACAGCAGCAGCCACCATTTCTGCCCCTTGCGCTTGGCAAGGTCGATGGCGGTGCCGATGCGGCTCAGGCCGTCCACAACGATGAAGATACCGAACACAACGGGCAGGAAGCTGGCAACCACCTGCGGCCTGACCAGCGTAAACACGCCGATGCACGCCGTAATGACACCGCCCACCAGCATGAACGGCGCGGTGAAGCCTGTGCCGCGGATGCGCGCATACTGCACCAGACAGACGATGCCGGTGATCAGCACAACAGCCCCGAAGGCGTAGCAGATCCAGAGCAGACTGGTCTGGGGCATGACGAGCAGCATCATGCCGATGACGATATACGCGATGCTCAGCAGCATCATTCCGGTCTTGATATAGCGCAGCATAGGCGGCAGCTCCTTTTTTTTGTGCGGGCGGGCCCGCGTTATTTCTCGGCCGCCTGCATGGCCTTGGCAGCAGCCACGATCAGATCGGCACAGGCCTCGCGGCCCAAGGTGGCGTTCAGGCAAAGGTCGTAGTTCTTCGCCTCGCCCCAGCGGTTTTCGGTATAGTAATTGTAGTAGCTTGCGCGGGCACGGTCGTGCTTGGCCAGCTGGGTCTCCCACAGGCGGTCGGGCATGTCCTTGGCATCGGGGCGGGTCTTGGCAAATTCAATGCGGGCCTCCAGCGGCGCATAGACAAAGGTGCGCAGCACATTCTCCCGCTCACGCAGCACATAGTCGCCGCAGCGGCCCAGAATAACGCAGGGCCCCTTGGCAGCCAGCTCCTTGATGACATTGCTCTGCAGGATATAGACCTGATCGGCCAGCGGCATCGTATTGCCCATCATGTACAGGCTGTAGATCAGGCTGCCGCTGCGCTGGTTCTCACTGGCGGCAATGGCCTCCTCGGTCAGGCCGCTCTTTTTGGCCGCAAGGGTGATCAGCTCCTTGTTGTACAGGGGGATACCCAGCTTATCTGCGACGGCCTGTGCGATTTCACTGCCGCCGGATGCATATTCACGCGCCATAGTAATGACCATAGGTTCCTTCATACTGATACACCTCGCTAATATTTTGTATAGTATGTGCAAAAAGACATACTATTCTGTTTGTATTATACCCTTAAATTGTGGAAAACGCAAGAAGATTTGCCGGAATTTTGCCGTGCAGGGGCGGATGCAGGTCGATGCAAGCATTGACCCCTACAATAAAAACTGCCCGCGGCAGAACACCGCGGGCAGGAAAAACAGGATGCTGAATTTTATTCGGTCACTTCGCCGGAAATCTCCTTGATGGCGGAAACCGTTGCCGCCAGATTCTGCATGTCGCTGGGCACGATCAGCTTGGTGGCCTTGCCGTCAGCGACCTTCTCCATGGCCTCCATGCTGCGCAGGGCCAGATAGTTGTGGTTGGGGTTCGCCTCGTTGATCATGCGGATGGCATCAGCCTGCGCCTTCTGCACGGTCAGCAGGGCCTCGGCCTCGCCCTCGGCCTCGCGGATGCGCTGCTGCTTGACAGCCTCGGCGCGCAGGATGGCGGACTCCTTCTCGCCCTCGGCGCGGGTGATGGCGGCCTGCTTTTCGCCCTCGGCCAGCAGGATGGACGCGCGCTTCTCACGGTCGGCCTTCATCTGCTTTTCCATCGCCTGACGGATCTCGACCGGCGGCTCGATGTTCTTCAGCTCAACGCGGTTGACCTTGATGCCCCAGCGGTCGGTCGCCTCATCAAGGCTGGCCGTGATCTTGGTGTTGATAAGGTCGCGGCTGGTCAGCGTCTCGTCCAGCGTCATCGAGCCGATGATGTCGCGCAGGGTCGTGGCGGAAAGATTCTCAATGGCCTGAATCGGGCGGTTGACGCCGTAGGCGTACATCTTGGCATCGAACACCTGAAAAAAGACAACGGTGTCAATCATCATCGTGACATTGTCGCGGGTGATGACGGGCTGCGGGGGAAAGTCGGCGGCCTCCTCCTTCAAGGAGACCTTGCGGGAGATGCGCTCCACAAAGGGGGTGCGGATGTGCAGGCCCGCGCCCCAGGTGTCCTTATAGACGCCAAGCCACTCAGTGACATAGGCGTTGGACTGGGGGACGATGACGATGCAGCGCACCAGCACCACAAGAATAACGATGAGCAAAAAGGCAAAAATGAACAGCATAGGGTCTCCTCCTTTTTTTAAACCGCGGCCGCATCGGCGGTCACGGGAACTACGATAAGCACGGCACCGTCCACGGCGGTGACCTGACAGCGCGTACCCTTGGCAAGCGGCACACCGGCGCGGGCCTGCCAGTCAAGGCCGTCCACCCGCACACGGCCCGGCATGCCGGGCTCAATATCCACCAGCACAACGCCCTGCTTGCCGATGGTCAGCGGCGAGCCGTTTGTGACAGGGGGCTGCGCATGGCCGCGGCGGCGCAGCAGGCCGGGCACCATCAGCGCCAGCGTCACGGCGGACACAACGGCAAAGACCAGCAGCTGCCAGCCGAAGCTGACTGTGAACAGGCTGACGACCATGGCCGCCGCTGCGCCCACGGCAAACCAGACCGAGACAAGGGCCGTGGTGGCGGCCTCGACCGCGATAAAGGCAACGATGGCAGCCAGCCAGAGTATTGTATCAAACCACATAAAAAACGCTCCCTTCTGCAGGATCATCTTGTGAACACTGTAACATTCTGCCGTTGTTCTGTCAAGATTTTGACAAAAATTTTACAGCAGCGCCGCAAAGGTGTCCTCGTTGTACATCTGCACC
>OHJU01001208.1_pt1 | contig 12022 bp, 9 predicted proteins | sample 1568711 | NCBI WGS metagenome assembly OHJU01 (sample SAMEA3879574, study PRJEB24766) | human gut metagenome | biome: human-associated habitat; feature: feces | place: USA | collected 1985/1987 | reverse complement strand
CAGGTTAAGCGCCTTGCCGGCGGATTTATAAAGCAGAAACGTCAATAGCGCATTGCCCAGCGCCTTGATGATATTAAAGGCAAAGCTTATGAGCAGGAAGTTATCAACATAGAACGACTGGGCCTCGCTGTAGGATTCATAGCCCATCATAAGCATTACAAAGAACGGCGATATAAAGATATTCATGGGTATCATGGCTATTATCATTGCCAGTGAGCCGCATAAAAGCGCGATTACCGCCCCCTTTATGGTATGCCGCCGCTGATATATCAGGCCGGCTACGATTGCGAAAGCGCCTGTCGCAAACAGATGCATTACCGCGCCTACCCACCCGCTCTGCGGGGATATCAGAAGCCATTGAAGCAGGCTTACGGCTGCCGTCAGGATCAGGCCATGCCACGGACCGAACATGAATGTGCCGATCAATATGGGTATATCGGCCATATCGTATTCCAGAAACGGCGCCGAAGGAAAAATTGAGAAGTGGCTTACAAACACCAGCACTATGCTGAGCGCTGCAAGCAGGGACATCTTAACCAGTCGAATTACGCGTGTGGACCTCATTATAGAACCTCCCATCGATTTTTGCCCTCTATCCATAGCGGCTTAATCCGCTGTTGCGCACCGCTTGGCAGAGGGGCTGAATAACGGGAACAAAAAAGCCCCGCATTACATAATTCGGAGCGCAAAAAAAGCTTAACGCCTCTCCCATCCGGACTTTAGCAGCAATATACAGCTGCACGAAGCGCCTGTTAACGCAAATACCGCCAGGAATCTGCCGTTGATTATTTGTTTCACATTTAAATGCGAAAAAACAGGCATTTAGAAACAAACAATATGCGTTACAAACGGTTCGCAAAAGCGTCGCCGCAACCGTCGGCGCCGGATTCTAACCGGCTCGGCGGCAGCATGCATAAATGTATACAAACTGTCGCTTGCGGGCTCGTCGGCATGATGCCGCATCACCGCCGGTGGGGAATCTCACCCCGCCCCGAAGCCGTTATAATTATACGACTATATATCCCTTTTGGCAAGCGCTATCTATAAGAAATCACGAAAAATGGCCATTTAAAAGGACTTTTCAGGTATTTCGGGCAACGCGAAAAACGGGCTTTTTTAGCCGTATCATTATTCGTGCATAATCGTGAAATATACGATACATTCACTTGTTAATTTGTATTAAAGGACATAGCGCCGCAAATTTTATTGTTATACAATACATACGAGGAACAAAAAAGCCTTAAAAACCTCAGATTGATCCCCTGTTTTACGGCGGATTACAAAAATACTTAGGAGGAAATGAACATGAAAAAATACCGTATTCTAATCGCAGACAGCAATACTCATTTTCAGACACAACTGAGGGACTATTTGACGGCCCAGGAGTGTATTCAGCAGGTTGACTGCGTCATTGACGGCTTTGAAGCGCTGAACGCCCTGCGTTCAAACCGGTATGACGCGCTGATAACGGAACTGATAATGCCGCGTGTGGACGGGTTCGGCGTGCTGGAGCAGCTTAATCTGGGGTTGGTAGAGGTTCCTCCAATGGTAATTATGATAAGCGCAATGCGCCAGGAGGATATGGTGAGGCGGGCCTGCATACTTGGAGCAAAATACTTCATGGTAAAGCCGGTTGAACCTGAAACGCTGTACAAGAGGATGACGGACCTGCTTGAAAACTCCTATGCGGGAAAATCCCAGGTCTGCTCCCTTAGCTCCGCTCCGCGCACGCTGGATGAAAAGATAACGTCGGTATTCCTTACGATAGGCATTCCCGCCCACATAAAGGGTTACCACTATCTGAGGGAAGCGATAAGGATGGTTTACTATACGCCTGAGATTATCAATAGGATAACGAAGGAGCTGTATCCAGGGATCGCGAAACGGTTCAACACATCCCCGTCCAAGGTGGAACGCGCAATACGTCACGCAATCGAAGTGGCATGGACACGAGGCAAGATCGAAAACATCAATCAGCTCTTTGGATACAACATCTACTCAAAGAATGACAAGCCAACAAACGGAGAATTCATAGCCCTTGTCGGGGACAAGCTTATCATGGACGCCGAGCGGGAAAAAAGCCCCCGGCCTGAAATCCAGAGCGCCATTTGAAAACAATAACCATGCCCTTACCCTCAGTTGACAAAGGCGCACACAGTTTTACCGCGTGAGGCGCGCCGTATCGGTCCGCGGGGCCATCATAAATGCAAGCGGAATCATAATTTGACTCCCGCGTAAGTTAACCGCGTAACAGCTGGAGAGTCCGGCCGGCCGAGCGGAAGGAATGAGACGTCGTCCTGGCGGGGACGTGTGGCCCTTTGTCAACTGAGGGCGCCATAACAAACCTCCATATATTGCGGAGCTGGGAAGCGGACATACGCTTCCCAGCTCCGCATATCAGAACCTGCGCCACAATTTTAGGCACATATTGTTAGAGCTGCCGCGGTTCTATAAAATAATGCGGTAGCTGCTTACAGAACTGCTAATGCGTTTACATGTGCACGCGGAGCGGACCTTTTGCGTCAGCTTGGGTTTGATATCAGTTGTATCACTTTTACAGCTTCGCGTGCGCAGCTGGCGCATTGGCGTTCAAAAGGTTTCGCAATGGGGGATTGCGGGACCTTTTAAATATTTGAGTTTTTTAAACCCGCAAGCTATAGCATTGATTTAAGCCTTTTAATGCACTCGTCAATTATCGCGGCGCTCTGGTGAGGGTTGAGCACAAGATCGCTCTGAGGCAGGTAAGCCATAAAATCGCTTATGGACTTGACGATACCCTCCTCTTTGAGAAGAAGGATCACGTAGCTGCCGCTTTCCCCATTGTAGCCTGAAAACAGGATCCCTCCAGTTTCACAGCAAGAGATTGATATCCTGTTTGAGATGTTGAGCCGTTCGGGATTAACGGCTACCGCCTTATTATTGCCGCAGTCAACCGATCTTTTCAGCTCTTGTAGCAGCTTAAGCCGCTCCTGAGCCGTAAAGGGAAGGACGATATCGGGGGGAACGTCAAAAAGCATTCCGGTATCGGTAAAATAATTTATGCCATATTCGGAAAAGAACATGATGTTCATGCTGGGCACGGCGCGTATGGCTTCGCAGCGCGTGCACATGGAGCGCACAAGCTCTTCTCTGTTTGGCGCGTCGGGGCGTATCTTCCTGTTTATCAGCGGAGAGCTGAAAAACATGGCAAGGCATGGGAGTGCCTCAAACTTATATACAGGCTGGTTTATGCACGACTCGTACTCCTTTTGATAGTTTATGGCTTCGATGGAATTGCTGAGGCAACTTATCAGCGGCTGGCAGCGTTTAATCGACATATCGAAGGATTCCTGGCAGAGACGTACAATTTCAGGATTGCTGAACGCGGCCGCCCTCTGATAGTCGGCGGATACGGTTATAACCCGCTTCCGGGTTATTATGTAATACGGCGCCAGCAGCGTAATGTCGTTTGCGCTGTCATAATCGCCATAAAAATAGTAAGGCTTATATCCGTCGCCCACATACAGAACCATAGGAAGCACCTCCGAAAGCCTGTCCATATTATAGTTGCCCGAAGCAAAATCGCTGTGGCGGGCGAACCTGAGTATGTGCTTAATAGTAAGCTTTCCGCCCGTGGACATATAGATCAGCGAGGTCGTGTCAGCCATAAACTGGTCGCTGAACCGTATATTTGTACACACCGTGGGCGCGTCCTGATCCGATATCTCCTCGAGCACCGCCGTACGCATCAGGTTATAGATTTCATACTTTCCCCTTATCAGCTCTATCTGGCCAAAGGATCGGCTGCCCATATCCACCTTGAATCCGGCCACAGGGGTATTAAACTCTCTTGAGGGCAGCGCGGCCAGGCTGTTTAGCATTGCGGCTATTTTGCGGCGGCGGTGATACACGTCTTCCCCCTGTTTGGCAATCTCATAGCTGTCGGCCAAATCCTGCTTTTCGGCCGGTGTGAGCTTAAGCAGCTCTATAAGCCTGTCAAAGCCGTCCTGATTCAGTATTCTTGAACCCGACATGGCCTTGTGTATGGACGTGCGCTCAACGCCCGACCGCTTTGCGAGCTGGTAAACGCTTTCACCGCTTTTACCAATGTATAATCTGAGTTTATCACCAAAAGCAGACATGCCGTTATTAACTCCTTATATGTAAAATCAACATATTATAGCGTAATTAGAAAAAAATGGAAATAATTTTATAAATATATAATATTCATTTATGCAGACTGTATTCATCATAAATTAACATAAATTCGGCCGATATATTTGAGAACATAACCAATTTTATATTATACTGAAGTCAAATGAAAAACGATTGACGGAGGGGAAACGAAATGGACGCTCCAAACGGCTCCGGCGGGGGTACCGGCAACAGGCGCGCAGCGGCGAGGGGCTTTGGCAAGCTCGTAATAAACGTATGGATAAAAAACCGGGCCGGAGAGTATCTGATGCTCAAGAGGCATCCGTGCAGGCCGTTCTCCCTCTGCTGGGAGTGTATAACAGGTCCTGTAAGCCCAGGCGAGAGCAGTGAATCCGGCGCGGTTCGCCTGGCAAGCGAGACCATAGGCCTGAACCTTGACAGGGAAAAAGGCGCCCTAATCGCCTCAATGTTTGGGCATGACGCCGTAATTGACGCGTGGCTGTTCGTTGAGGAGACGGACATTTCCTCATTGACGCTTAACAACGAGGAGGCAGTGGACGCGAGATGGATGCTCCCATTCGAGATCAGAAAGCTATACAGGGATGGCCGGCTTGTTCCGGAGCTTTCCTACCACGACAGGGTGTTTTCATATATACGTCCAGGGAGCGTATTCTGAGCCGCCCGCCCCATAGCTGCGTAAGCAGGTTATTTTATGGGCTTTTTATTTTGGAATTCGCCACTATATGTTATAATGGAACAAATAACGCAAGGACGTCTCAATTAAAATGGGAAGAAAGTACCGTACAAAAGTACCAAGGAAAAGGCTTCGCAAGCTGAACCGCTCAAACGCGGGGCCGGTATTCGCGCTCATAGGCATAATAATGGGCATTCTGGCCGTTGCCGCGCTGATAGTGTTTGTCGTGCTGCCGTTTCTGCTGCCAAAGCTGGGAATCGATTACAGGGCGCCGTTTGCGCCTGAGCCCACCCCCGCGCCGACTCCAATGCCCACGCCCACGCCGCATCCTATGACCGGTTTTGTGCCCGAAGCGGCGCAGAGCGAGATAGTATTGTCCATATCCGACGTAATGGACTACAGATGGTATGGCGACCCGTTCTATCATAACGGCGAAATCGTTTTTACTGGAGGCAAGGTTGTCGACGGCAGGGCGCTTATGACGAACCTGTTCTTCTACAATCCGGATACCAGGGAAGCGAACGAACTGGACTATAAGCTTCAGTACGATCATTTTCTTTTCCCCTCCATGAATGACGATTGGCTGGTGTTCATCGACGGCAAGTTCGACGGCGGGGGGAGGATAATGGCCATGCGGCGCGGCAGATCATCGGGCAAGCCCCGCGTGGTTAAGGAGTTCTATGTAGGCCAGCCTGAGATAAAACTGTACGACCACTATATCGTATGGACCGAGCGTACGGGCACGCGAATGGACAAGCTGTATATATGCGATCTCGAAACGCAGGAAAGCGCTACCCTGGCCATGTTCAACAATTCCGAATACGGGCAGAGCCTTCCTTCGTTTATGAACGGTCTTATTGTGTGGGCGGACGCCTACGGCGAGTTTTCAACTCAAAGCGGGGCTACCAGCTGCATAAACTATGCGCGCCTGACGAGCCAGATATATACCTATGAGCCTGGAACATACGTACATGATCCCGAGGGGAACGGGGCGTATTTTGCGTGGCTTGATTCAAACCATGCGCCTGGCGCGAAGCTTTATGGGGCAAAGGGGCCGTCCGACCCCGTCCTTATCGACGAGGGGGTCGTTGAGTTCGGCCTTGGCAGCGATTTTGTGGTATACAGCAAAGCGGAAACCATCTATGTATATGTATTTGAGGACGCGGCGAGCTACAGGATTACGCCCGAGGGTGAAAAGGCCCAGTTCATGGGAGTATCGGGCGATGTGGCGTTTTGGATGGACGTTACGTCGCGGGAGCGCGATATCATGAAGTTCGCGCCAATACCGAGCTAGGCGGGCAGGCTAAAAGGAGAATGGATGTCAAAACAGGTTAAAACCGTATACGTGTGCGGCGAGTGCGGCTATGAAAGCGGAAAATGGCTCGGCCACTGTCCGGCGTGCTCAAGCTGGAACACGATGGTGGAGATAAACGCGGTGAAGGGCAGGCGCGACGGCCCCTCTTTGGACATGGCAAGGCCGCTTAAGGAGATACCGGCCGACAGCACGCGCAGGCTTTGCACAGGCATTGGAGAGCTCGACCGCGTGCTGGGCGGCGGCATTGTGCTGGGCAGTGTGATTTTGATTGGCGGCGAACCGGGCATCGGAAAATCTACCATTCTGCTGCAGCTGTGCGGCGAAGTAAGCCGGACGCGCTCGGTTCTGTATGTGACGGGCGAAGAATCCGTACGGCAGATCAAGCTGCGTGCCGTTCGGCTGGATGTGCCGCAGGATAATATCTCCATTGTGGCGGAAAGCGATGTGGATGAAATCTGCGGGCTGATTGAACAGATGAAGCCGGATCTTGTAGTGATCGACTCCATCCAGACGATGCGCTGCACGGATGTGGCGTCGTCCTCCGGCACGGTCAGCCAGGTCAAGGAAAGCTCGGCACGCTTCTTGAATGTGGCAAAAACGAATGAGATACCGACCTTTATTGTCGGCCATGTCAACAAAGACGGCGCCATTGCGGGTCCCAAAGTCATGGAGCACATTGTGGATACTGTGCTGTACTTTGAGGGCGACAAGACCCTGCCGTACCGCGTGCTGCGCGCCGTGAAGAACCGTTACGGCTCCACCAATGAGATCGGCATGTTTGATATGACCGGCAAGGGATTGGAACAAATCGAAAACCCCTCGCAGGTCATGCTGGAAGGGCGGCCGATTGGCATTTCCGGTACCTGCGTTGCCTGCGTGATGGAAGGTACGCGGCCAGTGCTGAGCGAGATTCAGGCACTTGTAACGAAAACGGCGTTTCCAAGCCCACGACGCACGGCAAGCGGGTTTGACTATAACCGTATGTATCTGCTGCTGGCCGTGCTGGAAAAGCGTGCGGGCTATGTGTTTGGCAACCAGGATGTGTATATCAACATCATTGGCGGTCTGAAACTGGACGAGACTGCCTGCGATTTGCCGGTCTGCCTGGCAATGGCGTCCAGTCTGCTGGATCTGCCTGTACCTGAAAAAACACTGGCCATTGGTGAAGTGGGTCTGGGCGGGGAAGTGCGCAGCGTGCCGCACCTGGAAACCCGCCTGCGGGAGGCCCAGCGCGTGGGCTTTGATACCGCCATTGTGCCCAAACATAACCTGAACATGCTGGATGCTGCACAATTCCCGGGGCTGCGCCTGGTGGGCGTTGCATACCTGCGGGAAGCCATCAATGCAATCAAAATCAATAAATAATAAGGTATGGGCAGCGACCCAAACCAAGAGGAGTATATCATGAGCGAACAGGAAAAGAATACGACCCCGGCACAGAATGCAGCCCCGGCAGCACCCAAACCACCGAAAATTGATAATGCAGCGCTGAAAAAGGCTGCTGCGGCCCTGCGTGAGGAAAACAATCCGCAGAACTTTAATGCGGTTATCAACCTGATGATGCGCGGTGTATTCCTTGCACCGGCTAAGATTGAAATTGGCGAAAACGCTCCTAAACCGGACGAAAATGGACGAATCCAGCTGCCAAAAGACACCAAGGTGACCTTTGCGCTGCTGAAATCTGGTGATGGAAAGTCTTTCTTTACCGCATTCACCGATGCAGAAGAACTGGATAAGTGGCAGAATAAGCCCGCTGGTCAGGTTATGCTGCTGCGCTTTGATGATTACGCCCGGATGCTGAACGGTAACGACCATGTGGCAGGTTTTGTGCTGAACCCGTTCACGGATAACCTGCGCTTTAACTCGGATATGGTTGCATCTTTGCTGAAACAGCGCAATGCGATGCTGGAAAAAATCAAGCAGACCGCCGCGCAGCAGGCAGCCCAGCGCAATGCACAGATCAAGCCCGGCGATAAGGTGACGATCGTGGAGCCTTCGGTATACCCGGATGAATTGGTCAACCCGCTGTGTGCCGAGTTGGAAAAGTACCCGATGGTGGGAGCCGCATACCTGCAGATCATGGTGATCAACGGAGCAACCAAGAGTTATCTTTTAGTTCTGGATGCACCCAAGGACGATGCACTGTTCAAAGCCGCAGGCGATGCAGCGCGCCCGTTCCTGGTCAGCAATGAGAAAAAGATGAACCTGAACATCACGATTTCTACTTCGCCGCTGGGCCAGCAAGGCATGCGCGGCAGCGAGCCGTTTTATATTAAGGGCCAGGGCCGTGTAGATAATCTGGGTGATGACGAAGATTGATAAAAGGCTGAATTTGGTATCGAATGATATGCCATGGTGATGGCTGCGATAGACTTATTGGATGAACATCGCAATAAAAATAAGTAAATAAAATAAAAATGGGCAAATAAAAGAGCGAACGGAAAGAAGAATAAAACCAGGAGCTACTGGCATGCAGAGAACACACGAAATCTTGAATCTATCTACAAGCGGGTGCAGGATTTCGTGTGTTTTTGCATAACATGCAATTTCGCTAAATGAAAGTTTAGCGAAATATGGAGGAGGGCTTTACTCACAATAATGAGTACATACATTGATGTGGCGCACCCAAACCGGCATGCGCCGTATACGGATATTCCGGATCTTGTTATGGATTATCTGCATTATCTGGATGTTGTCAAGCTGCGTTCGCCGCGCACCATTAACGGTTACTATCTGGACCTGCGCGGTTTCTTCCGCTATATGATGATGGTTTGGAACCTTGCGCAGCCAGATACACCGCCGGAAGAAATTGACTTGACCCATATTACCAAACGCCAGATCAGCACCATTACCAAACGGGATATTATCAATTACCTGGATTACGCCCGCAGTAATGATAACGGTGCCAAGGCCCGTGCCCGCAAGCTGAGCGCCCTGCGCGGCTTTTTTGGCTACCTTTGCCACCAGATCAATGAACTGAGCGAAAATCCAACGGATAATATCAACCTTGGCAGCCCAAAGAAATCCCTGCCCAAATATCTGAGTGCCAGTGAAAGCATACGGCTGTTAAAAAATATACAAAGTGACTTTTATGAACGGGACTACTGTATTATTGTCTTTTTCCTGAATTGCGGTATGCGCTTGGCGGAACTGATCACAATCAATCTTGGCGATTTTAAGGACGATACCATTAAAATTACCGGCAAAGGAAACAAAGAACGCCTGGTGTACCTGAACACCGCGTGCCAGGCTGCGTTGGAGCATTACCTGCCCGCGCGGGCTGCGCTAAACAACCTGCGGGATAAAGAAGCACTTTTTGTATCCAAAAAGACTGGCAGACGCTTAACAGCGCGCCGTGTGGAGCAGATTGTTGCCAACTGCCTGAAATCAGCGGGCTTGGACAATATGGGTTATTCGCCGCATAAACTGCGCCATACCGCCGCTACACTCATGTATCAGGGCGGTGTGGATATGCTGGCCATCAAGGAAATCCTGGGGCACGAGAATGTATCCACGACGCAGATTTATACCCATATCAACCAGCAGCAGTTGAAACAGGCGGTGGAAGCCTCTCCCCTTGCGGATACAGGCTATATTGCACCGCAGTCCAAAGCAATGACGGATTCAAAGCAGGACACTGGCGAAGAGGACAGCTGAACCGGAAAACATAAAGCTGCTGACAGCGCACCCTAGCAGGCAAAGCAGATAATGTACAGATAAGCGCCGGATTGCGCCGTTGAGCGCACAACGGCAGCCGGAAAAAACAATGCTGGACAGGCTTTGACTTACCCTGCACGAACTATGCGCAAGCCAAAGCATGAATGCCGACAGCACAAGCTCCGGCAGGCAGTTCAGGAGCCAATAAACAACAAGCGCACGTGCCCCGCCGGACGCATAAATGGCGGAAGCGCACACACCTAATACAGTTCCCTTGAACGCAAAATAAGCCCCTATAAAAATGCTGCCCCACAAATGAAAACCGCAGAGATAAATCAGCGATGCCTGCAAAAATGCCGCGGCAAACCAACTGCACCAGACAGACCAGAATGCCGTATAACTTTGTGCGGCCATGACATGCTCTGTAAGCGAAGTGAAAGCACCGTGGAGCTCGAACCGGCCGAGCGGAATGCCGGCGAGATACCCGGTCAGAAACGCAGAAGAGAAAGCGAATAGATCGTTTTTGCCCGCAAGTTTTTGTATGCCCAGGGCAGCAGCCGCACCGGCGGATGAACCGCTGTTAAGAGCCCTTTTGGGCGTGTAAGGGGCCGGTGCTGGTCGCGGGGCGCGCATCAGCGTTCGGACGCAGTGTTCCCTACTGCGCCCAATGCACTCAGCACGCCGCCTGCGGTGCCGCCGAACAGCAGCGCTGCAAGTAAGGCGAGGTTCACATGATCAAAGACAAGCGGTTTGCCGCTCAAAGCGGTAGTGAGGCTCAAACACAGCGCATAAAAGACGCCCACGGAAACACCGCATAAGAGCCGTTTTTGAGCAATACCGTTCGCAAGAACGAGACCGGAAAGAACAGCCCCCACCGCCACGCTGGCACAGGTTGCCGGTTTGACAAGTTCCAGCGAGAGTGCAGTATGGGCAAAAATCTGTGCGGCCAAAGCGAAAAGCAGGATGGCGGTACCCACGCCGCAGCCGAAACTTTTGATCAGCAGCCAAGATAAATGGCCGCTGGATTTACTGCGGACTTTGCAGATATGACTTGATCGAAGTTTGGCAGATGAAGCCCTTGAATTAGCAGCAAACATAAAGAAAACGCCCCCTTTGCATGGTACAAACTATGCAAAAGGGGCGTTTGTTATTCAGGTAATACAGTCAGAACCAATCAGTTCTTCTTGGCAGGAGCATCTTTCTTGGCGGTATCTTTTGCAGTGTTGCCCATGTCCAGCTTCTCAACGGAGGAAATAGCGGAACGGCGGAAGCGAATCTTCACACGGTCGCTGGTGGTTTCCAGAACAAAGGTATCATCCTTATCATTGATAGCAGCAACGCGGCCAACAACACCACCAATGGTAATAACGGTATCGCCTACTTCGATGGAAGCGCGCATGGCAGCATCTTTCTTGTCCTGCTTTTTCTGGGGCAGGTACAGGATGATGTACATGAACACAAGGATCAGAACCATCGGCAGGAAAGTGACAAGCAGGCTGGCGGTGCTGGAAGTATCAGCGGTCAAAAATTCGATCATAATGTGGAACTCCTTAAATTTTGATTTTACAATATTTCTATTATTATACAGGCTTTCGCCATAAACCGCAAGGGGGTAAAGCAAGGAAACACGGAATCCGCTTAAATTCTGGAATCCAGAAGATGCACATACTTATCATGGAACTGCTGGAATGTGCCGTTATCCAACGCTTCACGAATCCGCTCCATCAAATGATTGTAGAAATACAGGTTGTGCATAACAGCCAAACGCATACCCAGCATTTCATCTGCCTTTTGCAGGTGGCGGATGTAAGCGCGGCTGTAATTGCGGCAGACCGGGCAATCGCACTGCGGGTCAATGGGCTGTTCGTCACGCTCATATTTCAGGTTTTTAATGTTGATGATGCCGTTCCATGTGAACAGGTGGCCATGGCGGGCGTTGCGGCTGGGCATGACGCAGTCAAACAAATCCACACCGCGGTACACGCCCTCAATGATGTTGCCAGGGGTGCCAACGCCCATCAGGTAGCGGATCTTATCCGCCGGGGCGTAAGGTTCTACCGCGCTGATCACATCATACATCACTTCGGCAGGTTCGCCGACAGCAAGGCCGCCGATTGCATAACCGTCCAGATCATATTCAGCAATCTGCTTCATGTGCTCAACGCGCAGGTCTTTGTAGGTGCAGCCCTGATTGATGCCAAACAGCAGCTGGTCCGGGTTCA
>OHJU01001204.1_pt1 | contig 12030 bp, 9 predicted proteins | sample 1568711 | NCBI WGS metagenome assembly OHJU01 (sample SAMEA3879574, study PRJEB24766) | human gut metagenome | biome: human-associated habitat; feature: feces | place: USA | collected 1985/1987 | reverse complement strand
CACGAAGGTTTTCCTTTTTCAAGCCCTTCAGATTTTTGTACTGCCGGGTGGACATCCCCGACCATGCGCGGGAGATCTCATCGGTGAGGATGGCGTACTCCACGCCCTTCTGCACACCGCGGGCATCCCATTCGTCTGTCAGTTCCTTACGGACCTGAATGGCTTGCAGCCGCTGGTTGATCCACTCGCGGGTATAGCCCTTCTTGAGATAGGTTTCCAACGCCCGCTCGATGGTCAACTCCGGGTCTATGGTTTCCTCAATGCGCTCCCGACCAACCTGCGCCAGCCATTGCCGGAACGGTTCGGCCTTTGGTGAGGGAATGGACTGGATGATACGGAGAAGCTGCTCTGTGTCAGCCACATCAGTCATGCGTTTTCGTCCATCCGAGGCGGTCATTTTCAACTGCTTACAATTTGTAAGCAGTTGGCCTGCGCCCTCATTATTCAGCCGCTTCTTTAATACTGCCCAATATGTACTGGCATGACGGGCATCTGGCTGATCTGTCAAAACCGCAACAACATCGACAACGGAAAAGTACCATTCTTCCTTTTCCTCGTCCCACGCCGTGCGGATACGCTTGTCCTCAAATAATTGAATCTTGTCGTTCTGGCTCACTTGTTTTCACCTCAATCTCATCGACTTATATGTTTACGGGGGACATTCTCGGTATAACATAGCCAGGGGACATCAACTCCAATTTTTTATTAATTCTGCTCGAAGATGTTCCAGATTGTATTCCATGATTCCAGCATCAGTTTCTGGGGTGCCTTAATTGAAAATCGTGATGCAACTTCAAATTCTTCAACAGGATCTGAAACTTTTGCAGGCGCACAGTAATAGTGGATTTCCCGGATGGATGGATTTTGGGCAATCGCTCTGTTAATATGCTGATCGTTTTCCCCGCTATATCCAAAAATATCAATGCGTCCAGCATTTGCATTTTGGAGTTGAGATAAGTAAATCTGAAAAATTGTCATAGGGGATTCAAGTGGGAATTGAATTGGAAATGTAAATCCTCCGCCAAGCTTCATTTCTTCTTCCTTTTCTTCTCCGCTAATTCCCCAAATCAAACAGGCATCATCTGGGCCTAATAGAGTGTCAGAGCGCTTCTGTCTATCTTGTTTTTTGTAAAAGAAGCCTCCATGCAGATGCTTTATTTCATCTGTTTGAAGGACATCATCTAAAACGCAATCATAATTTGTTGTGAAAATCATTTTGTAATCAGACAGCCATCTCTTTAATTGCTCTACTTTTGCTTTGCCTAACGTGTCTTTTCCCCACTTACCATTATTATAATAAATTCTACTTGCTGCCCGCTTTAATTCGGCTTGATCTTCTTTCGTGAAATCCCCTCTTTGACAAAAAAGCTCAATTATTTTTAAGAGGCTCTCCACATTGGATATTTCATCATTTTGTGTTTCATATATAAGTCCATATGTTTGGAAGAGGATGGTGGAAACTGTCTGAGCATCATTAAAGCCAAGTTTTCGAAGCTGGTCCTCAATATGCGAAAGTAGTGTTGGATTATATGGTCTATCTGTGATTGGTCCGCCGTACCCTTCTTCGCCGCAAAAACCATCGCCGGAATATCCCCACGATACAGCACTATATTGAACGCTGTCTACTTTATTGCGGAAAGGCGCAAACAATTTATCCGCCTTATCAAAGAGGCGCGGAATTTCCTCTTTGATTTTCTTCATCATAGCTTTGTGTTGATATTCAGGAATAAGGTTAGCTGTTAATCCGTTCCCCACGATCAGAATTTTTTCCATAGTTTCATCACCCCACCTTACCAACACAAGGTTCATTCATCTCAATTTCGTTCTATCCAGCGACAGCTTCAGCAACTGCATCTTAAATTCCGGGGCGATCCATGAGGCAAACTCGCAGGCGATCATCGGATGAGCAAACGTTCCTCCGTTTTTCCCCTGCTTGGAAACGATGCCGATTGCCTTTGTCTGGTCGATCCATAGCTTTGGCGTCAACGTAAATGAGGCAGTTTTCTTTCTCTTTAAAAGTTCTGCATAACCAGTCTCACTATAATTCGGATTATTCTCCTGCTCCCACAGATTCAAAAATGCTAAAGTATTTCCGCTCCTCAGCCAACTCTGTATCACGTATCCCGGAGCATCCTCGCTGTGAGCTCGGGCGACCTCAGTCAGAGAAATGTAACCTTCCTCCTGCTTTTTCCCCTGTGATTCCAGGCCTTTCCTCCGTTTTGCTCGTTCCAACACCTCTTGCTTACTTCTTCCATAACCGGCAAGATTCGAGAGCATATATTCGGCAATATCGTTTTCCCGCGCGATTCGCAATATAACTCGATCCCGTTCCTCGCAGGTAATGTTGCCCTCAGCTACAAGGTGTTCCAGCATAAGTCCAATTCCGTACATATCCACCAGATTCAATTTCTTTGCCACACACATCACCTCTCAAGGTCATTGTAGCATAACTTTCAGTGTTGTAAAAGACAAATTAAATCTGAACCATAGCAGGGGAAACATAACATATGTCTTTCCTCGGTGAACCCTCCTTGTCGTAGTCAATATTACAGCGGGCAGCCTTCTCAAATTGGACATCCAGAAATTTCTCCAGGCCGACAATAGCCACATATTTGCCGTTTGAAAGAAGGTGATCTACCGCAGCGCGGGTCCATTTCGTCTTTCCGGTCGGAGAAGATATTTGTTTTGAGTAAAGCATATCCACCACTTTTCCCAAACTTGCTCCTGCCATATAGAACTCGAAAATCATGGATACGATATTTGCTTCATACTCGTTGACTCTAAGTGTCCCTCCGCTGATCAACACAAAACCATATGGTATTCTCATGTTTTATTCCTCCTAAAAACAAAACTTCCCATGTGTTCCCTCGTTCAAGAGATAAAACATAGGAATACAGATTATTTCATTTTCTCTTTTGCCGTTATTCTGCATAGTTTTCGGGCCGAGTTTATGCGATTTACATGCTAAAAAAGCAAAAGCTGTGTATAACTTACGTTATACACAGCTTTTGTCTAATTTGGAGGTGACACCCGGATTTGAACCGGGGAATGAGGGTTTTGCAGACCCTTGCCTTACCACTTGGCTATGTCACCGTGTCAGCGAAAATCATTATACTATATACCGTCGGCCCTTGTCAAGAGTGAAATGCCCGTTGAAACGGGATTTCTTTCGTTGCTTTTTGCGTTACTTCACGGTTGTCTTTGCTGCAGCCTCAGAAAAAACTGCAAAAAGAAATAGAACAAATGTTGCAATGCGCGAAAGGGTGTGATATAATAGAGCCGGAAGAACAGCGGACGCGGCGCACATACAAAAAACGGACCTGCGCCGACACGGGGCGCGTGAAAGGGGCATGGCTATGGCGAAGATGACCAGAATGCAGCAGAAGATCTACGACTACATCGCCCAGGCACTGCGGGAGCAGGGGTATCCCCCCTCGGTGCGGGAGATCGGCGAGGCGGTGGGACTGAAATCGCCGTCCACGGTGCATTTCCACCTGAAGCACATGGAGGAGCTGGGCGTGCTGACCAAGGGGGCCGGCAAGGGCCGGGCCCTGACGCTGGCGCAGCCCATGCAGGGGGAAATGCCTGACGGCGCGCCGGTACAGGAGGAGGCGGCACCGGCGGCGGACCGCATCCCCGTGGTGGGCAGCGTGGCCGCGGGCAGCCCCATATTGGCGGAGGAGTGCATTGAGGACTATCTGACCTTCGACACCGGCGGACGCGAGGGGGAGTACTTTGCCCTGCGGGTGCGGGGCGAGTCCATGCTGAACGCGGGCATCCTGCCGGACGACCTGGTGGTGGTGCACCGCCAGCCCACGGCACACAACGGCGAGATCGTGGTGGCGCTGCTGGGGGACGAGGCCACGGTGAAGCGGCTGAGCCGCCGGAACGGCGAGGTGTGGCTGCTGCCGGAGAACGAGAACTACCGGCCCATCGACGGCCGCGAGGCCACGCTGCTGGGCAAGGTCACCGCCGTGGTGCGGGAGTATAACTGAACGCAAAAAATATCCCCCGGCTAGGCCGGGGGATATTTATTGGGGTGATGCTGGGGGCTGTCAGATGACGTGGTATTCCTTCAGGAGCTTTTCGATATCGGTGTTTTCGATCTTACTGAGGGCTTTCTTGACGGCCAGCTTTTCCATCAGGCCCAGCTCCATGTCGGTGGCCTTCTTGCCGTCCCGCAGCTTCACGGTGGCGTTCAGCAGGTCGCGGACGTCATAGACGCTGCCCCAGACCTCGGGCACGCCGCGGTCCACGTTCAGCAGGGTGTAGACGGCCTCCATGCCGGTGCGCATGGAATACTCGGTGGTGAAGATGGTGTCGCGGGGCGTCTCGGCAAACTGACCGAGGAAGGCGAAGTTCACGCTGCCGTCGGGCACCACATTGGGCCGGTCGCCGTAGGCGCGGGGCATGAAGAACGCATCGATATAGGGCATCATCACGGGTACGGTGTTGGCGCTGTTGGACGCCAGATCCTCGATCTGATCCTCGGGCACGCCGATGTGGTACAGCCACTCCATGCAGATCTCCTTGCCGGTGCACGCCCGCATAGGCTTTTTCACATAGTCGCCGGGCTTGTCGGTGAACAGGGAGTACACCCACACCAGGCAGTGGTCCTTGGGCTGGTCGCGGAACTGGGGCTGGCGGTTGATGGTCCAGCTCATCAGCCAGGAGGAGTCCTTGACGGTGACGATGCCGCCGGTGACCACATGGCCGGTGAAGGGGTCGCGCTTGCAGATGTTCTTGATATAGGGGATGATCTTCTGGTCCAAAGTCTCCACGGTGGCGCTCATCCAGTTGGTCTGCTCGGGGTCATGGCAGAACTTGTCGGGATGGCCAAAGGCAGGGTCCTGCGCGGCGATCTTGCGCCACATATCCCAGCCGCCGCCGGGCTTCAGCTCGGTGTTGTAGGCGGCGGGCTTATCCTGACTGCCCATGGAGGAGTTCTCCACGCAGCCGCCGTTGGTGATGAACACCAGATCGTTCTCCGTCAGGTCGATGGCGCCGGGCTCGTTGTTCTCGATGACATCGATGCGCTTGGCCAGCTTGTGGGCGGGATCGGAGCAGTCGAACTCCACGTTGGTGACCTGCACGCCGTAATGGAACCGGACGTTGTGGCTCTCCAGATACTTCACCATGGGCAGGATCATGGACTCATACTGGTTGTACTTGGTGAAGCGCAGGGCGGTGAAGTCGGGCAGGCCGCCGATGTGGTGGATATAGCGCTGGATATACAGCTTCATCTCCAGCGCGCTGTGCCAGTTCTCAAAGGCGAACATGGTGCGCCAGTACAGCCAGAAGTTGGAGTTCAGCACCTCGTCATCGAAGAAGTCGGTGATCTTCTTGTCCTGCAGGTCCTCGTTGGGGGTGAAGAACAGCTTAATGATCTCCATGGCGCCCTTGTCGGAGATGCTGAACTTGCCGTCGGTGTGGGCGTCCTGACCGCGGTCAACGGTGGCGCGGCACAGGGAGTAGTTGGGGTCCTCCTTGTTGAGCCAGTAGTACTCGTCCAGAACGCTGACACCCTCCGTTTCGATGGAGGGGATGGAACGGAACAGGTCCCACATGACCTCGAAATGGTTGTCCATCTCGCGGCCGCCGCGCATGACGTAGCCCAGGTTCTCGAACTTATAGCCGTCGCAGGCGCCGCCGGGCAGGCTGCCCTTTTCCAGAATGTGGATGTGCTCGCCCTTCATCTGGCCGTCGCGGACCAGATAGCAGGCGGCGGTCAGGGCAGCCAGACCGCTGCCCACGATATAGGCGGATTTGTTGTCCACGCCCTCGGGCTTTTTGGGACGGGCAAAGGCTTCATAGTTACCGCTGGAATAATACATAAATAAACTCCTTTCAAGTATCCACTGTATGTTTTCCTTTGATGATGAAAGCATACATCTGAATGAATATTTGTTCAATAAGCAGAAAAACCCCGGTGATAAGTTTTTTATCACCGGGGCGGCAGGTGTTCAGTTTTTTATCATTTGGCCTCGTTTGATAAGGGCTTGTCGGTACGCAGACGCGCCAGCGCGGCGTCGACGCTGCCGTGGATGACCTGGTCCAGCCGTTCCACGATCAGGTGGGGATCGCCCTTCATGTCGGATCTGATCCAGTCCAGCATCAGGCCTACGAACATATACTTGTACAGCGTGGCGATGAAGGCCTTATCCTCCGGCCGGACGGACATTCCCCGGGCCTGCTCCTCCACCACGCCCTCCAGCAGGTCGTATGTCAGCTTGTAGAGATAGTTCTCCACCTGCTCGCGGCTGACGGAGCGATAGACGTTCAGAATGAAGGGCTTATTCTCCTGCACGGCCTCGAAGATCTGCAAAAGGCCCTGCTGCCACGTCTCGTAGGTCTTTTTGCCCGCCAGAGCGCGGCTGGCGTCCTCTTCGCAGCTCCATTCCACCAGATCATAGATGTCCTTGAAGTGATAGTAAAACGTCATGCGGTTGATGCCGCAGTCATCGGTGATGTCACTGACAGTGATCTTGTGCAGGGGCTTTTCCAGCAGCAGCTTTTTCAGCGACGCTTCCAGCGCCCGCTTGGTGACTTGTGACATGGCATACGCTCCTTTTATGCGTCCAGCCGGACGGACCAGCTGCCCAGGGGGGAGAGGGGGGCCGTCTCCGTGGGGGACAGACCCTGCACCATGCCCTCGGTGGTGACAACGGATACGGACTTAAAGCAGACGGGGGCGAAGGGGGCGGTGTCCAGCAGCTGCTGCCACAGGGCCGCCAGGTTCGCGTCAGCGCCATTGGATCGATAGGCCTGCAGCAGCCGGTCGGTAGTCTCATCGGACCAGCCGCCGTAGTTGAGGTTGCCCTCGGTGGACAACAGGGCCGTCAGGTCCCAGTCGGCGGTCAGGCGGCATTCACCGTAATAGAGATCAAAGTCGCCGCTTTCCAGCCGGGCGAGGAACGTGTCCCAGGGGACAGCCTCTACGGTGACGGTCAGGCGTGCGGTATTGAGGTACATGGCGATCTCCTGGGCGGCGGAGACCTTGAAGCTGCTCTCCTCGTTGACCAGAAGCGTCAGCGTCAGGGGTGTCTCATCCTCCGTCTGTTCGCCAAGGGCGGCGTTCAGCAGGCGGTTATAGGCCGCGGTGTCGTAAGGCGTTTCCAGCGCGGTATCGTAGCCTGCGTAGGCGGGGGAGGCAGGCAGCTGGGCCGCCGTGCCCTGTCCCAGCAGGCAGGAGGAAACCAGCGTTTCACGGTCGATGCCGGCGCTGAGGGCCCGGCGCAGGGCCGGGTCGGACAGAGCCTCCCGCCGGGTGTTCATGCCCAGGAACTGCATGACGGGGGTGGCCGCTTCAGCATAGTCGCCGGCGCCGGAGACACCGGTGCTGTTGCTGCCGGTGAGATCCAGCGTCAGCAGCTGCACCTCACGGGAAGTGAAAGCGTACAGGGCGGAGTCCTGGTCCTTGCAGTGCTGCAGGCGGATGGTGGACAGCGGCAGAACGCTGCTGTCCTGCCACCAGCGGCTGTTGGCTGTCAGGTAGGCGCCCGTGTCATCCTTGGCAAACAGATAGGGGCCGCTGCCCGTGGGGGCGGTGCGGTTCTCGGTGCCTGCTTTGATGATGGGGATGTCCAGGCGGCTGGGAAGGGTGGCCAGAGAAGAGGACAGGGCGACGACCACCGCGTCCTCCCGGACGTACACGGAGGTCACGTCCCGCAGCCGGGCGGCATAGCGCTCAGAGGTGCGGGCGCGCTCCAGCGTGGCGGCCACGTCCGCCGCCGTGACGGCGGAGCCGTCAGAGAAGGCCGCGTCGGCCTTGATGCGGATGGTCCAGGTGCGCTGGGCGGAATCATACGTCCAGCTGTCCGCCAGGACGGCCTGGGGCCGGAACTGCTCGTCCAGGGCGAACAGCCCCTGGTACATGAGGGACTCTACGGTCTGCTGCATAGTGTCCGTGGTGCGGACGGGGTCGAGGGTGCCGCCGGCGATATAGGGCAGGGTAAAGGCGGTCAGCGGCTCCGGCTCCGGTTCTTCGTTTTCATTCTGATAGAAGTCGGACAGCTCTCCCAGGGGATCCTCGGTGACCTCCCAGTCGGCGCAGCCGGCGGCCAGCAGCATGGTCAGCGCCAGCAGCAGGCACAGCAGTGCACGTTTCATAGCGTATCCTCCCGCAGAGCGATCAGTGCGGCCTGCTCGCCCCGGCGCAGGCCCATCTTCCGGTGGCTCCAGTACAGGTCCGGGCGGCAGGCGGTGCAGTGATCGCAGATGTCGATGCGCGTAACGCCTTCGCGGCGCAGCCACAGGGCGTTGACGGCTTTCAGGTCGATGTGCCACTTGCTGCCGTTCCATGCCATGAACGGCTCCACCGCCACACCCAGTGCGGCCCGCAGGGCCTCCGGTACGTCGCCGTCCGTCTCGAAGCAGCACGGCCCGATGGCCGGCCCGATGGCGGCGCGGAGGTCCGCCGGGTCGCAGCCGTAATCCTCGGTCATGACCCGTACCGTCTCCGCGGCGATGCCGGCGGCGGTGCCCCGCCAGCCGGCGTGAGCTGCGCCGATGACCCGGCGCACCGGGTCGTGGAGCAGCAGTACGTTGCAGTCGGCGGAGAACACGATCAGGGGGATGCCCGGCACGTCCGTCACCAGGGCGTCGGCGCTGTCATAGTCCTGCGGCTGCCACAGGCCCTTGCCGCAGTCCACCGCCGTGACGCGGCGCACATCGCTGCGGTGCACCTGACGGCTGAGCACCGCCCGCTGCACATCCGTGTCCAGCGCGGTGCACAGGCGGCGGAAGTTCTCCTGTACGTTGGCAAGGTCATCGCCCCGGCGGTCATCCAGGTTCAGACTGTCCCAGGGCGCGGGAGAGACACCGCCCTTTCGGGTGGAAAAGCCGTGGGTGATGGCGTTGTTTTCCAGCACGTCGGAGGTCAGATAGACCAGGTCGTTTTTTGTGTGGGGGTGGAACATAGTGTCTCCTTCCGGAGGGGAACGGGGCGTCGGGGACGCCGCCCCCTACATTAAGATGAGACGGGCGTCGGCTGATGCCGCCGCCCGTCATTTTACAATGCCTCGCAGAGTTTGCGTCCGCAGACGCAAATAAAATCAAATCTATTTTCGGCGGCGGCGTGTACGTCGCCGAAAATTCTTCTCGGCCTGCAAACGTGCGCGTGCGCGACTTTGACGCGCACGTCGTGCGCTGCAGCAGGCCGCAGCCCGCTCAAACGACAGCCCAGCGAAGCGGGTGTCGTTTGAAGTTACTTAGGAGTGGTACTCCTTGCAGGTGCACTTCTTCCACTTCAGCCCGCTGCCGCAGGCACTTTGACGGCCCAAATCTTCGATTTGGCTGCCGTCATGCGACCGTAGGAAGCCCGGCGGGGAAGCAAACAGCGTCAGTCAGGAGTGGTACTCCTTGCAGGTGCACTTCTTCCACTTTAAGCCGCTTCCGCAGGGGCACAGGTCGTTGCGGCCGACCTTGACCACCTTGGTGGGGCGCTTCTTCACGGTGCCGTCGCCGCCCACGTTCTCGGTCATGCCGCTGGCCACGCGCTCGCGCTTGACTTCCTCGTTCTGGCGCAGGCGAACGGAGTACAGACGGCGCACCGTCTCCTCCTTCATGGCGTCGATCATCTCCTCGAACATCTCCAGGGACTCCTTCTTGTAGGCGTCCACCGGGTTGGTCTGGGCGTAGGCCCGCAGACGGATTCCCTGGCGCAGGTCCTGCATGGCGTCGATATGGTCCATCCAGTATTCGTCCACCACCCGCAGCAGCACCACACGCTCCAGCTCACGCATGACGGGCGGTGTGATCTCCTGCTCCTTCTTCTCGTAGAAGTCGGCGGCGGCCTTGGTGAACATATCGATGAAATCGTCCTCGGTAAGGGTGGGGAGCTGGCTCTCGTCGATCTTCACGGTGTACTTGGTGAAGTACACGCCCTCCAAGCCGCGGAGAAGCTCCTTGCACTGGACCATGTCCAGGTGCTCCTGACCCATGAAGGCGCTGCGGACCTGGTGGCCGATGGCGCTTTCCATCATGCCCATGATGATGCCCTTGACGTCCATGCCGTCCAGCACCTGCTTGCGCTGGCCGTAGATGATCTCGCGCTGCTTGTTCATCACGTCGTCGTACTCCAGCACGGACTTACGGGCCTGGAAGTTGCGGCTTTCCACCGTGGTCTGGGCCTGCTCGATGGCGCGGGAGAGCATCTTGTTCTCGATGGGGGTGTCCTCGTCGATGTTCATGCGCTCCATCATACCGGTGACGCGGTCGCCGCCGAACAGGCGCATGAGGTCGTCCTCCAGGGAGATGTAGAAGCGGGTCTCGCCGGGGTCGCCCTGACGGCCGGCACGGCCGCGGAGCTGGTTGTCGATACTTCTCGGCGAACAGCTTCCGGGCGTCCAGGATCTCCTGGTTGTCCGTTTCGGCGTAGCCGGTGGCCTCGGCGATGAGCTCGTCGGTGAGCCCGGCCTTGCGGAGGTCGTTCTTGGCCATATACTCGGCGTTGCCGCCCAGCATGATATCGGTACCGCGTCCGGCCATGTTGGTGGCCACGGTGACGGCGCCGAACTGGCCCGCCTGGGCCACGATCTCAGCCTCGCGCTCATGGTTTTTGGCGTTCAGCAGGTTATGCTTGATGCCCTCGCGGGTCAGCATCTTGCCCAGCAGCTCGTTCTTCTCGATGGACACGGTGCCCACCAGCACCGGCTGGCCCTTGGCGTGGCACGCCTTTACCTGCTGGATGACGGCGCGGTACTTGCCGTTCTCGGTCTTGTACACGCTGTCCTCGTTGTCGATACGGGCGATGGGGCGGTTGGTGGGGATCTCGATGATGTCCAGCGCGTAAATGGTGGCGAATTCCTCCTCCTCCGTCAGCGCCGTACCGGTCATGCCGGACAGCTTGTCGTACAGGCGGAAGTAGTTCTGGAAGGTGATGGTGGCCAGGGTCTTGTTTTCCCGCTCCACCTTGACCCCTTCCTTGGCCTCTAGGGCCTGGTGCAAACCGTCGCTATAGCGGCGGCCCAGCATGAGCCGGCCGGTAAACTCATCCACGATGAGCACCTGGCCGTCCTGGACCACATAGTCCTTATCCCGCTGAAACAGGGCGTGGGCCTTCAGGGCCTGGTGGATGTGGTGGTTGAGCTCGGTATTTTCCGTGGCGGAAATATCCTCGATGCCGAAGAATTGTTCCGCCTTGCGCATACCCTCCTGGGTCAGGCCCACGGTGCGGGCCTTGATATCCGCCATATAGTCCCCGCTCTCCGGCTGTTCCTCCCCCATGAGCTGCTCGGTCTTGGACAGCTTGATGATGTTTTCGCCCCGGGTGAGCTTGCGGACAAACCGGTCCGCCTTTTGATACATGTCCGTGGACTGCTCCCCCCGGCCGGAAATGATCAAGGGGGTACGGGCCTCGTCGATGAGGATGGAGTCCACCTCGTCCACGATGGCGTAATGGAGTTCCCGCTGCACCATCTGGTCCTTGTAAACCACCATATTATCCCTTAGGTAATCGAACCCCAGCTCGTTGTTGGTGCCGTATGTAATATCGCAACCATAGGCTTCCCGCCGGGCGTCGTTGTTCATATCGTGGACGATGCAGCCCACCGTCAGCCCCAAGAACCGGTAGATCTTCCCCATCCACTCGCTGTCGCGCTTTGCCAGATAGTCGTTGACGGTAACGATGTGCACCCCTTCACCGGTCAGGGCGTTCAGATAGGCGGGCAGGGTCTCGGTGATGGTCTTGCCTTCGCCGGTCTTCATCTCCGCGATGCGGCCCTGATGCAGCACGATGCCGCCCACGACCTGCACCCGGTACGGACGCATGCCGAGCACGCGGTCGGCTGCCTCCCGGCAGACGGCGAACGCCTCCGGCAGCAGCGCGTCGAGCGTCTCACCGGATGCGTAGCGATCCTTGAATTCCTGCGTCTTTGCGCGAAGCTCCTGGTCAGTCAGCTTTTTATACGGCTCCTCGAGCGCCATGACGGCCTCGACCTGCGGTTCGAGTTTTTTGACCTCTCGCTCAGAGCGGGTGCCGAATAGTTTTGTAAACAGTCCCATGGTAAAAACCCTTTCTGCGCCGCGCGG
>OHJU01001201.1_pt1 | contig 12043 bp, 15 predicted proteins | sample 1568711 | NCBI WGS metagenome assembly OHJU01 (sample SAMEA3879574, study PRJEB24766) | human gut metagenome | biome: human-associated habitat; feature: feces | place: USA | collected 1985/1987 | reverse complement strand
GCTGCCGACCACCTCCTTGACCTTTTCGGTCATAAGCTCCTCGGCCGTTCTCGCCGCTTCTGCCGCAGCCTGGATATTATCCGGGGTTTTGGCGATCTCACGCGAAATCTTGTCACGGGCAGGAATGGAGGCCAGCGTACTTTCCGCCAATGCAAAATTCGAGGTGGCCATCTCTACCCACTGGGCTTTGGCCTCGCGATCGATTTTCCCCTCGTTAATGGCGTTTTCCACCAGCGTCTCGATGCGTGCCGCCTGCTCATCCTTCTCCTTCTGCTCATAGGCAGACAGTCGTGAGGTAACGGCTGCCAGGTCCTTTTGCAGGTTCTGGATGGTGGCCTCCTTGCCGGCAATGACCGTCTGGGCGTCATTCAGGGACTTCTGCATTTCCTTATACTTGGGTTCCAGGGCAGCCAGCTCCGAAATGCGGGCCATGACATCTTTGACATCCTTGTCCTTCATGCCGATGGATGCCGCAATAGCCCCATATTCAAATCCTTGTGTCTTGTTTTCGTTCGTCATATCGCTTTCTGTTTGTTTAAGAGTAGGTACTGTTTCTTCAAATAGTTTATTCTCCGAACTGACCCGGCTCATAAGTTCCTGGATGGCCGCCGTGTCGGTCAGTGCCGCCACTTCATTGTGGACTTTCTCACAGAGTTGTTTGGAGGTGTGAATGACATTCTCAGCCGGGATAATACCCGCTTTCACGGCCGCCGCAGCATCGAAATAGGTACCGTCTTTGCCGGCTTCCCCGTTCATAATGGCGCGAACCTGTTCCGCCTTCAGCCCGAACCGCTTTCGATAGATGGTTTCAATCTGCCTGGTGAATGCCCTGACCATATCCGATCCTTCGTCGTCATCCCCATCCGGGAGCATAGGATTGTGAATCATCAGTATGGCATAATCACGCATAAGTGACCGGGTACCGGCTGCCCAGATGATGGAGGCCATCGATGCGGCGATACCTTCAATGACGCATTCCGTTTCCACTTTGCTGTTGGCAATGGTGGAATAGGTTGTCATGCCGTAAAGCACACTGCCGCCTTCCGAGTTGATCAGTACGCGTATGCACGAAGGTCGCACCACATTCTCCAAGAAATCGAACTCGTCATTGAACCGTGCAGTATTCTCCTCGGAGACGCGTCCGAAAAAACGTATGACGGCCGGCTCACCGGTCTTGACCTCTCCGACAACATATTGAAGTGAATTGATATCCATAATCGGCTATTTCTTTCCGAAAGAGTAGGAATATGGTTTAAAGAAAGTTGTAAGAGGGAGGTTGGCAATGAAAAAGGACAGGACAGTGCCCGCATCGTCAGGTCCTGTCCTGTTCCACCTCTTCGCCGGAATCCTCCGTGGGTGGTATCACATCTGCATCGGCGGACATTACGAACCCCGTCACCTCCTCGTATTCGGGTTTGGCATGAAAACCGTGCTGCAGTTCATCATGCTGCGGTGCGTCGCTGTGCTGTGTGAATGGCGGCATCACCAGATAACGCTTCACCCAATTCCGGTAGCGCCATGCCGACGACTCGCGGAACCATACCTCGTAGTCTATCCAATATGCCTGTAGCATGTTGGTCGTCTGCGGCATGTCGAAATAAGTCAGGTTACAGCGTTCATTAAGCGCCGGCTCCCGATCCTTGGCATCCTGAATGGCCACGTTGAGCCGCTGGAAGACAATGAAAGGGTCACACTCATGTTCCGGATCGGAATTGTTGAGCGTGTTGAGTATGAATCGCACCCGCATGGTGGCACGCCCTTCACCGATACGCTGCTGCGCCACCAGGTAGCGGATGTTTACGAAATGAATGAATACCGCAGGAAAAGCGGTCTCGTATTCCGTGTTCTCTCCTCGTACAATCCGCGCAAACTGCCCGTTATCAATGGCTATGGTCTTGAAAAAGGCAGGTGATGCCCCGTCATCCGGGTTTTCCCGTACGGTGAGTATCGCCCTGCGTACAGCCTGGTACATGTTCACGAACGGATTCTCGGCAACTGCCTCCGGAAGACTTTCGACGTGCGGTTCCGGTGTTTCTGGAATACTGATATTATTGTGCTTGTCCTTGATCATGACATGGGAAATCCTTCAAATATTTTATCAATGAAATGAGCGGCTATGTGCGCGTCAATCTTTGGAGAGAAACCGATAAACTGACGATGCACGGGGCGTCGTGAAGAATACTGGTTTACCGTGTATAGCCCGAACTTAGGATCGGTATTGTGCACGGCCGCGTAATGACCGTACCGTTCCCGACTGCGCCCTCGCTTGCCACGGACAGGGACACTCTTCTCGGTCGTGTAAATGTTGTAATAAGCACCTTTACTAAAAATGCGCGTGCGGTTATCCCGTCGACCCACAATGTCAGTCCGCTTGTTTGTAAAGTTTATGCTTCTCGCCAGGGTTCCCGAATCGTTCAATACAGGGTGCGTGAACCTTCTTCCCCAGCGGGACGTGCGAGGTGCCCAGCGGCTGCCGCCACAGAATCCTCCCGATGAAAAAGAAGCCTGGAACTGCTGACGCGAAAAGTCCCCGGCGAGCGTCACAAAGTCAAAGATATTGTATTGGAGCTTGTTGGGCATCTTCGTAAAATACTTCCCATCCACCCAATGGGCGCAGAATTCGTCAAGCGTTATCTTAGGCATAATAGAATCGTTTTTTTAGTTTATTGGCTGTCTGTATGGCAAACTCCGTCAGCGGTGTGCTGAAATAAGGATGTGCGTCGGAGAAGATGCGTCCGCCCGTGGCAAGGCTTTCCCGGAAAACCGGATCGACCTTCCTTTGACCGGAAGAACGGGAGACAGAAGCGTGTACCGAGGCAAAACCGTTGGCCACGAGGAAGCATCGACACCCCCATTCGATAGGAGGGATCAGTTCCGGCGGGAATTCTGACTTGCGATAGGAAACGCCCTCGAAGGAAAGATGCCAGGGGCGGACCCGTTCATCCCCCTGCGTCATGAAGGTAACAAGCGTGTCCTCGCTGACGGCCATCCACCAGGCGGCCATCGCAGCAGCCAGTCCTACCTGTTCGTTTTCTTTCTGCGCGTAAACAAGGTTATAGCGTCGGCAGACTTCCTCACATTCTTCCAGTGTCGTTTCGCCCACCTGTTCAGGCAGAGCCTCAAGCATGGTCATTTCTTCGGCCACGGCAAAATCAATCAGGTTTTCCACCGCAGCCACGAGAACTTCATGCTGTTGTTGCTCACGGGCGGAGGTGAAGGCGTTCCGATTCCGGAGTATATCCAGCGCGCGGTCAAAATCAATGCGCAATCCACGCAATGCCTTGTCGATTAAGAATGAAGCGCGCAAGGTAATGATTTCCTCGATCAGGTCTTTCCGCTCGGCACTATTTTCCCACCATTTCACAAGCCGGCGGAAAGCGTCCCGGATAGCCTTGTATTCCTGCTGTTCATCTGGCCCATAGGCCGCATCACCGGCGGCTTTGCATTCAGGGAGCGCAAGCCGGGCCGTCACTTCGCTCCCCGCAGAAAATTTGCCACCCGTACCCCGCGGGGATGACCGTATCGGCGGTAGTATTCCTCGTCGGACATGATGCCGCGGTCGTTGTGGCTGGTTCCCACAATCGTCCCACTTGCTGCCATGCCAGTCATCACGTTGAGCTGTTTACCCACGTTGATGCCGAACTCCTTTTCAATTTCATCGGGCGCCACCTCATATTTGTCCGTAATCAACGAATAAAGCTTGATGCGGTCCTCGTTGTTCATCTCGATTCGATTCGAGTACTTGAACTCCAGCCCCGGCGAAATGTAGCCCATAGCTACCAGCCGCGGCACGATTTCCTCGTTCATGATGTTCTCAATATATCGGCGGTACACCTCGATGCGGTCTCGGAAAATATCCTGATGGGCCTTGGTGGAGCCGACATACGACTGCATACCGCCCGCCATCGATTCGCTGCCCAATACCAGATTCGACACCTCCCTGTTCACAAACTCGATAAGCCCGGTATAAATCTTCTCGCTGTTGGACATCGTAAAGGTCTTGATATCAACCTCGTCCTCAATGCCGGTGACCACCACCTTGTTCTGCGCGGCGTTGGCAATCTCGTTGGCCAGCCTCTTGCGGTCCGTATTGCTCTCCGAAACTGTCTTGCCGTGGATAATGGGCTGACCATAGGTGTGTGAGAAGTTCACATAATTGGCCACGGTGAACTTCTTGGCCAGAATAAGCGGTGTTGTTGCTGAAAACAGTCCGAGATCTCCGGATTTTATCAACACATAATGGCCCCTGTATGCCGCGTTTCGGAGGTCCCAATGCGGCATCCATTGCCCCTGCCGCTTCAAGACCACCTGCTGGTCCGGCAGGACGTTCCTCCGTTCTATGATGTTCACCTCAGCCAATTTGCCTGTTTTCGGGTCAATGTCCGGCATAATTTCCAAGAGAGAGTAGCCATATAGCTTTGACTCCACAATTCCTTTGATGATGCGGTCAAACTGCGACCCTTGTATCTTCTGTGTCTGGGAGACATCCTTAATGTATTTGCCCTTTTCGTTCACCTTTGCCAACATGTAACGGTCTCCCAATATCTGGCTTTCCAGCGTTTCGATGACTGAACGGATGTGCGCGTCTTGCTGCAGGCACGCCTCGTACAGGTCAATGAGCCTGGAACGGTCGTCCAGGATATAGCCTGTTTCCGTGTCCATGCGGCACGAGCGGTACAGGTTGTTCCGTTCGATTTCCCGGACGTATTCCTGTATGGTCTTTTTAGAGGTTTTGAATATGCTTTCCAGCAGTTCGCCGTGAAACGAATGATCTGATTCTGCCATCTTTTCTCCTTTTCTTTTAAGAGTAGCCTGATTGGGAAAGCAAAGTTTTCGGGAGTAGAAATATATATATGTAAAATGGATTTTATCGGCTATGATTCAATAGGAAACAACTGAATAATATATATAGATTACTTGCACAAAACATTTCATAAACAACTTATAATCAATAGAAAAAGAATAGTCAAAAACAGAAAATAATGATAGTTTTATACTATATTTACACACAAAATAATATACCTTTGTGCCTACTTATTAAACAACGGATCAAGAAATGAAAATCGAGAAATGAAAGTTATGAAGGTTCCTTGCCGGAGCATCCGGTACAAGGAATTTCCCGATTTGCTGTTCGGAACGCCGCAGGAGGGCGCTCCGGTCTATTTCGACGCGACGCATTTCATCCAAAGCCGTGGCGACGAGAAACGCCACTGCCTGGCTGATTTCCGGGTGGCCTTCCACCTGTGGATTGAGGAACTGTGCCGGCAATATGGAATAGACAAGGAGGAGCTGTTCGTCCGCGACGAGGCGTCGGGGCACCTGTTAATTGATGAATGTCTGGCTCTATTATTTGTCGTGTACATCGAGCCTCCTTTCGGCGTCTACCTCCTGGAGCGGATTTCCGAAATGCTTGTCGATGGATTTACTGTTTCAGACACTTGGCTGGTTAGGTCAGCCAGGCTTAGATTTACGAGTGAGGAATTAACGCAAATTTTAGAACATCATGAGACGTAGCAGTTTTAAACGACCAAAGATGGTGCTCATCTTCAACGGAGCACAGATTCTTGTTGCCATCACGCGCTCGCTTCATAGTGCGGCCGAACTGACAAAAGGCAACTTGCAGGCAATTTCTTTTTGCTGTACGGGCAAATACATCTGCAGTGGCGGATTCTATTTCCGCCACCTGCACCCGAATGTGGAAATCGAGTTGCAGGACCTGGGTACTCTCCAGCTTCAGGATTACGACTCCCTATGCGGAGAAAAACGGACTTACTACTCGGTCCGGCAAATGGCCCACAAACGAACATTGCGCGAAAAGAAAGGCAGACAGGAAAACAGAAACAATAACGAAAATAAAGATTCATGAAAGAACATAGGAACGTGCCGTTCCGCGACTGGAGCATACGGGTGTCGCGGAGTCATAACGGACAAGTGCACATTTGTGCAAGCGATGTATGCGAGATACTCAAACGGGATGAACTGATCAAGAAAGGGACGATTGCCGATATATGCCCTTCGGCCCTGCGACTTCCTTTCCGTGCAAACGGACGCGAACTCTGGGGGTTCCGCCCTGCGGACATGAGACGGCTGCTGCAACTGGTTCGCAAGGACACTATTCTACCCCGAGACCTCATTGACGACCTGGAAATCTGGGGGAATCAGCTGCTGGAACTGGAAGCCGGTGACATGCACGCACATGGGCAGCGGGATTTTGTGCTGAACTACGAAGAGGATTTTCCCGTTACTTTCCGTAAAATGGGCAACAAGCTGATGGTAAACGCCACGCAAATAACGATGCATTTCGGGAAAATCCCCTCCGAGTGGCTGCGGGTTACAGCTACGGATTCCCTGAGGCGTGAGATGGCCCGTAGCGGGCTGACTGACCGTTACGAATTCCAGATCTTCACAACACGCGGGCGTGGCAATGGCGCCACATGGATTGAGTCGCCGTTAGTGCTTCCTCTGGCCCGTTGGATAGCTCCTGACTCGGGACTGGCCGACTGGTGTGCACAGCAAATTGAGCGGCTTACAGCGGACATTGCCCCGCGTCCCGTGCGGAGGAAAGAATACAAGAGCCTTGAGATTCGCTGTCTGGACAAACCGTTGCCCGCGGATATGGATACGGCTCTTGCCATGATTGAGGAACATAGGAAGGTTATCCGGGATTTTATTCCCAAAGTGGCTTTCTACGATGACTTCATCGAAAACAGGGAATGGTTCCGGAGTACGCGCATTGCGGACGAGCTCAATATTTCGCCGCGCAGCCTGCATCAGTTCTTACTCGAACAGGGCATCTGCAAGTACCAGAAGCACCAATGGCTTGTCTTCCCGGCGTACAGGGCATGGCAATGCGACGTTCCTTATACCTGGGAGAATGCGCAGGGGAAAGTGTTTACCTTCGGTTCAGCCAAGCGATGGACACAGGTAGGGCGTGAATGTATCATTGAGTTGTGGAAAAAAATGCACCCTGAATACCAGTAATTATGGAGAAAGCCTTACAACGCATCATCCGCAAGACCGGACGAAAACCCGTTTCCTGCAAATGTGAAAAATGCCGCAACCAGTGCCGCACTCCCTGCCTGGGCACACCCGATGACATTCTTCGTCTCATTGAGGCCGGTTACGGGAATAGATTGGCGCCCACTTTATGGGGCGTAGGCCTCGTCCTGGGCAGGTTGCCTTATGCAGTACCTATGGTACAGGCTATTCGCGAAGATAACGGGTTCTGCACGTTCTACCATAACGGTCTGTGCGAACTCCATGATTTGGGACTCAAACCCACGGAAGGGAAACTCTCGCACCATACCATCACGATGGAGAACTTCAAGTTCGGCAAGTCACTCTCGTGGAATGTAGCCAAGGAATGGCTGGACGAAACAAACCGGCCGACTATTGACAAGATAACCTTTCTGATGGCAAAATAACTCCGGCGGTGCCGGGTGGCAGACCATAATCAAGTTAATTCCTCGCCTCATGCCACCCGGCGCCGCCTTATGTTTAATTCATCTTAATTGCAAACCATTGGCATTAATAGGGGCTATTCTTAACGCGAGAACCATAAATGCCGAATAGATGAAACTTAAAAGAAGAATGACTTATGAGGAGATGGCCAGATACCTCTCCGAGACCACCGGAAAAGTAGTCAACCGGGTCTCCGTCGGACGATACGCGAAAAAATTAGGCTACAGAGTCTACAAACCGATGATCAACCGTAAAATCCAGCATTGCTATCTCAACGATGCCATCCAAGACGAAGAAACGGAGTCGCCGCTTACGAAAGGAGGAGACGATGGGAAAAAGTAGGGACAGGAAAAACGGCGCATCGCAAGGTGCGCCGTTTTTCAAATGTTACAGCCGGATGCTGGGAGTATTCGATCCGGAAGAGATTGTTTTCATGCTCTACATGGCCGACCTGTCCCGACTGCGCGGTAAAGGCTTCGAGACTCTCCGAAGTAAAAGGATGCACATGGCCAATACCGGCATCGGTTCACGCCTGTTCGACCGGTGTGTCAGGAGGATGACAGCTTTGGGACTCCTTGAACGTGTACCGCTCAAGGGCATGTATGACTATCTTTGGGACGGGCGTGCCTACGAGCGGCTCATCAAGATTCTCAATGCGCCAGCGTCAGCCCTCGATGCCCGGGCTGTCGGCCGGCACCTTTTTGTCACGTTGGAGAGAAATATTCTCTCCATTTCAGATAAAGAGATTGAAGAACTGGGAAAGAGGGTGTAGATGTTGATGTGATGCTTCATTTGTACCATGGAGATTGCTACAAATGTTTCAATCGGATTGTTACAAATGTATCAACAATACTATAAGTATATAAGTAGATAGGAAAGGACTTTTTTCTTGGAAGAAAAAAGTAAACAAAAAAGAACCTATAGCAAACAGGCGGCATAAGCCGCCTGTTTTTTATGGAGTTTTTTTATTTTATAAAGGGACAGTCTACATGTAAAAGACAATAAAACACAATAAGACTTTCTTCCCCAGTTAAAAAATGAATTAAAGAAAACTTTATTATTTGTCTTGTCTCTTCATTCTGTCATCTTTTCGGGGAATGGCACCATGGTGCAGCCGCAGAATCGCCAGAAAACATTCCTGAATGCTATGTGCTTCCTCGACTGTAGCGAAATAGTTGCCCGCCGCCTTACGTTTACGGTCGCGGGGCTTGTAGGTGTCCTGCACCTTGCGTATTTGGAAATACTCGTCCAAATAGTAATAAAATTCCCTGCGTCCGGGAGAGACATTTTTCCGCTCGAAGCAGCGTTGATGACCGTTCCAAACCACGTTGGCGGCTTCCATAGCTTTGGAGAGCTTGTTGCGAGCTGTCGAACCGATCGGCTGGAACTGGTAATTATCGACTGCCCCCAAAATCTCGGTTGTATTACATCGAAGGGAGCCGTTCTCCATCAACAGACAATAGAACACGGCCCGACCCTGACCGTCAATACGCCTGAATATCCCTGTAGCTACTGGTTCGCCCAGCACACTGACGCGGATGCGTTCACCATCGGCGGGCAGGAAATCATTCACCTTCACAACCGTCTTGCGCGGATCCCAGCAAAGTCGCCTGCCATTGAACAGGCGCTGGAGGATTGTCTTCTGCTCTGAGCTGGCCGGGCGACAGTCTGACTTTGGCATGACTACTTCCTCCTGACAGAGGATCCCATCAACCGTGCAACGTATCGGCATTACCACACAATCATTTTCCACGCGGCTCACCATTCCAAATTCCCCCGTTTTCATGTTGGCAGCCGCCAAGCCTTTTCGTATGCCGGAAACCGACGGATCGCTGTCTTCCGGTTGCTTTTTTTGATTCATATTGCTTTTCATACGACTTTCTTTTTATTCTCTACCATTCAGCCGAAAAATATATATAATATATAATCCGACATGGCGTAAGGCAAATATACAACATATCCCCCAAAGTTACGGGAAGAAGAATCAACAAACAGCAACTTTTCATATAAAATAGTAAAAAATGGACAAATATGTAAGATTTGGACGCATATTCTTAAGTCTGTATATTTATTATTGAGTTCATAAACAAATTATTGTAACTTGGATGCGGACTGAATAAAAACGCTGCTTCCTGACTGCCAGAAATTGACGGAATAACAAAGCCTGAATTAAGCGACGCGAATAAGGTTCAGGAGTAAAAAAGATACTGTATATAAAGCGTCATGATTTGATCCCCTGCAAAATCGGAATCTGCATAAAATCCCCGAAAGTCTGTATATGCTTACAATTCGTAACTTCGCGTTCGATTCCTGCCGTTTACCTGTCAGGACATACCCCGGTCAACTCCTTTACGAGGCGATTGGATGTATTCGGGTACCCGACACATCATATATATTCCGCGGCCTGCTTACAATTTATTGGGGAAATGGTCAATTTTGCCCTTTCCAAAAGTCAGATTTGAAAAAATGGGCCGAGGAGAGATGCCGAATCCGCACCTGGACAGACACCCTCCCCAATCTTTTTTAATTTGTTACACCACTGAATATCAATAGTTTAGAATGTTTACTTTGTCCAAAAGTAAACCAAAACAGCCCTTTTCTACCTTTGTTGCTTACAAATTGAAAGCAAAAAAAATATTTTCTTCCTTAAATACTATAAATAAAATAAAAGCAAGTTCATAAAATACTGTAAAACAGTCATTTAAGCAAAGTTTTAGATTATTACATACATTGAAACGGTGCTTTTTTGATTTTTGCAAAGAGAAAAAAATTTTTTGATTTTCATAAAACATTGATATTCAATCGTTTATAGACCTTCCTCGCGCGCGTGCGTTCCATATCTGGAAAAATGATTTTTCAAGCCGTTACAAAAAATTTTTTTCTAAAAAGTTTTGGAGAATGAAAAAACGGTTTTATAATAGTCATGTACTCGAAAGCCAAACAAGACGGCCAACAAGTACGGAAAAAACGAATAAAAAAAACAAGTAAAAACAAAACAGAAAAAAGAAACAGAAAAACCAATCCGCAAAAGCGAGAAACAAAGAGCCTTTTTTGTGGGAAACCTATTTTCGTGGCTCGGACAAACGAAAATTCGCCCGTTCGTTTTGGAACGATTAAAGAGGGTGTCAAATAACCACACCGCACGGGACGGCAAACCAATGCCGCAAGTTGGAACGGTCTAAAAACGTGTTTTTAGTCCGCACACGCAAAGCACGCAAATTTTTGGGAGTGCGAGAGTCGTGTGGAAAAGAGAGGCGATAAAATAATGCCATAATTGCGCCCTTGTGCGCTCGGAGATAAAAATCGCTATGCGGTAAAAACTATCCGCACGGGAGCTTGAGAAAAGAGCATTGCCAATGTTATGCCCATAATCACCAGCCGCGACCGCTTGCAAGTTAGCTGCCGGATTGGAAAAGATCCGGGACGTGCCAAAGAAACGCCCTGCCGAAATTGGAGTACGCAGGCACAGCGCGACGACACGGTGAAGCGTGAGTACGCAGAAACACGATATGCCGAAAATACGCTCATTTGGATAGCCTGTTATATGGTACGTTATAAGGTGCGACAAAGTTACGAAAAATTTTGCCGTGCAGGGTGAAATGCACGGTAAATTTGGGCACGTGGCTACGGCTTGCCACGCCTTGCGCTATTGCGTGAGGTCTCCGGTTCGACTCCGGAGTGCCCGCAATGCGTGATTTTGCGCAGAGTTTCTAAAATTTATCATTATGGCAACTTCTAAATTGAACAAGGAACAGTATGCAAACATCGGTACGTTTGCAGGTATTATGTTGGTTTACAACTCTACCAACAGAGACGGTGAAACGGTGCAAACCGCCCAACACTTCTTCGGCAAGGATTTTGAGCCTGCCGACAAATCGGATAACGAGATTTTCCGTGTCATTAAAAACATGGTCGCAACGATGTGGCACACTATTGCAGAGGAAAAGAAACTGCGTGCGGACGCCGACGGTATCCGCTCGAAATTCCGTGCCACAACTCCGGCGGAGATTATCATCTGCGACAAAGGTAACAACCGCATCAAGCGTTACGACCTGACCGACAGTGTGTGGGCACGTATCGGATTGGTGCCGACCAAAGTAGACCTCGAAAAGTCGAGCCGAGACTTTGCCAAGACTATCCATGCAGCGGCAAAGGCAATCCGTGATGCCATGAACTTTGCCCCGAACCTTGCGGGACTTGAAAAGGCCGAAAAGCCCGCCAAGACTGCCAAGACTGCCACAACCGAGACGGCGGAAATGCCCGAAACCGCAAGCGAGAAAAAGGCGGCATAACGTCCGACCCAGACCTGAAAACTCTGCCCGAAATGCACAGATAGCGGCAGGCCCGACGCTCTGACAAGTGCCGGAGCCTGCCATTTTCGTATCTGTCGGAAAGGTGCGTATTTTCCGAGTATGCCGGAAATACGCCCTTTTCATATCGGGCCAAAGGTATCGTAGCGTGAACGGAAAGCGAAACAATCCGGCACAAAAGATTGCCGGAGGTGTGCCCGCACAAGGTGACGGGTACACGGTGGACGATGTGAAGACAGCACTGGAAGAGTCCCAGAAAGCACTGCATGAGG
>OHJU01001193.1_pt1 | contig 12109 bp, 8 predicted proteins | sample 1568711 | NCBI WGS metagenome assembly OHJU01 (sample SAMEA3879574, study PRJEB24766) | human gut metagenome | biome: human-associated habitat; feature: feces | place: USA | collected 1985/1987 | reverse complement strand
GCTGTGCACCATTTTCCCTTGCAATACACAAAGTATTCCCGCGGAAAAATGGTGCACAGCAGGCGAAAAATCCCTCGCTGTTGGTCATATTTCCGGTTCTCAGATAGACCCTCGCTCCCGCTCCATGGCGCGAATGTTGTCGCCCATTTTCCGGGTGACGGACAGGATGACCGCGCTTTCCTCCGGAGTGATCCCCTCCCGGAGGCGGCGGATGAATTCCCGCTGGACTGCCCGGCCGTCCTCCGCGATTTCTCCCGCCCCGCCGGTCAGCGCCAGATGGACGGCTCTGCGGTCTGTCCCGTCCGCCTGACAGGCAACCAGCCCACGATCTTCCAGACTCCGCAGGGAGAGGGAGACATGCCCCTTGGACATGCCCCGTCCCCGGACGATATCCGCCGCCCGGTTCTGCTCCGGGTTATTGGCCAGAAACAGCAGCACATCCAGCTCGTTGTGGGTCAGGTTCCATCTCTTGCAGACCGGCTCCATCAGGCGGCTGTAGCTTTTCTGCGCCCGAAGCGCCGTTTCAAAAAAAGCAAACTGCATATGCACGCCCCCGTTTGGTTCATTTTTGAACGAACTTACTATAGCACGCGGTTGGTCGGCTGTCAAGAAGAAGTTTAAAAATGAACTAAAATTCCCCTGCCGATGGGCAGGGGAATGAAGATATATGGTTACCCAACCGCCACCGGCTGGATGAAGTCCCTGTGGACGTAGCCCCAAGTACCCTCGTACTCCGCCAGCGCAAACGTTCCGCAGAGCGCCAGCACGGTGAATTCATCGTCCTTTGGAATCCGGACGATGACCTCGGCGGCGGTGTCCGGGTGGGTGCGAAGGCTGATAAACTCGTTACACTGGGCATAGTACCGTTCGGCGGTCACCGGCTCGAAAACGTCCTCCACCGGGTAGGATATTTCGTCCTGAAAGTGCCACCATTCGCCGAAATACCCCTCAAATCCGTACTTTTCCATGGTGTTCTGCAACAGCAGGGCGTGCTCCGTGGGGACTTCCTCCACGTCGGAATAGTCCCGGTCAGCCTTGCCGGAAAAATCGTCAAAGGCCGTAGGCATTTCCAGCTCGTTCCCTAGACTGTCCACCAGCGTCACGTCCACGGTGTTTCCCCGGCTGTGGGCGCTGAAGCCCCGGTTGGGGTTCGCCACGTAGGTGTCGTCGGGGCAGACCTCCCAGAGCCTGAACTGGGCGCTCACCGGACGGAAGCCGTCCCAGATTTTCAGCGTCAGCCCCTGCCCGGCCAGCTCCGCGCATACGGCCTGAAGCTTTTTCACCGTGCCGTAGCGGAGGAAAACCTCGGTGAATTCATAGATTTGATGGCCGGTAAAATTTCCTGTACCGGCGTAGGGCAGCTCCTGCAGCACGTCGGGGAGGTAGTCCCGCACCAGGACAAAGTCGGCGTCCTCCGGTTCGGGACGCTCGATGCCCGCGGGCGAAGTTCCCGGCTGGGTTTCCGCCGCCGTTGGGACGGTGGTTTCCCGCGTCGGCGCGGTCGCGGCGGCGTCCACCGGGGCATGGCAGCCGGATAATGTCAGGGCAAGCGCCCCTATCAGTATCATGGAGATCATTCCTTTCACACAAATCCCTCCTGCACAGGGTTGCATCAATGCGGCCATTATACCACGGTGTGTCCGGAAAAGCAAAATATAATTACAGCGTTCGGGCGGCTCCAAAGAGCCGCCGTCGTTATTTCCAGAGATACACCCGGCATTCGGAAGGCTGCAAGCAGCCTTCCAGCGGCTTGGGGTAATTGCACAGAATCAGTTCCCCGTCCTCCGGGCGGAAGCCCTTGGGCGCATGGAAGGGGGTGTTCTTTTTCGCGAAGGAGCAGACCACCAGAATTTTCTGCTGTCCGTCGTCCATGGAATACAGGTAATGCCTGCCGGAGAGCTTGTTATATTCCCGGTACTCGCCGTACCGGACGCAGGAAAGGCTCTTGCGCAGAGCGACAGCCTTGCGGTAGAAGTTCAGCACGGAGTCCGGGTCGGCGTCCTGCTGGGCGACGTTGATGTCTTTATAATTTTGGTTGACATAAAACCACGGCTTTCCGGTGGTGAATCCGGCGTTTTCGCTGCTGTCCCACTGCACCGGCGTGCGGGCGGAGTCCCGGGAGGAGCGCCACAGCCGGTGCAGACGCACCTCCTCCGGCTTATTTAGAGCCGTGTGGGCATAGGTGTAGCGGGTCTGCACGTCCTCGTACATGTCGGCGCGTTCCGGCCGCCAGTTGGTCATGCCGATCTCCTGCCCCTGATAGATGAAGGGCGTCCCCTGCTGGAACAGGTACATGGCGGCAAGACATTTGGCGCTCTGCGCCCAGAATTCCTCGCTTCCGTAGCGGGAAACGATTCTGGGATGGTCGTGGTTTTCGATGTAAAGGGAGTTCCAGCCCCGGCCGCGGAGCTTTTCCTGCCATGAGGAAAAGGCTTTTTTCATCCGCCGCAGGCTGAACTTCATGGGCAGGTAATCGGTGAACAGGCAGTCGGCGGCGACGCACTGGAACTGGATCATCATGTCCAGCTGGCCGTCCTTCTCGTCAATGTACGTCAGCGCCCGTTTCGGCGTCACCATGGGGGCTTCCGCCAGCGTGAAGCAGTCATAATGATCCAGCACGTCGTGCTTGAATTCATTCAGATATTCGTGGATGTGGGGGCCGTGATTGTAGTGCGGCATCCCCTTGCAGGTCGGCATCAGGTGATCGTCCGGCAGCCCCTCCTTTTTGGAGATGTAGGTGATCACGTCCTCCCGGAAGCCGTCCACGCCCATGTCCAGCCAAAAGCGGAGAATGCCCTTCACTTCCTCCCGCACCTTGGGGTTGTCCATATTCAGGTCGGGCTGCTTCACGGCGAACAGGTGCAGGTAGTATTCCCCCCGAACCTCGTCAAACGTCCAGGCTTTGCCCTCAAAGAAGGAGTCCCAGTTGTTGGGGAGCTTCCCGCCGGGCTTTCCGGGACGCCAGATGTAGTAGTCGGTGTAAGGGTCGATGCGCCGGCGGCTTTTCTGGAACCATTCATGCTCGTCGCTGGTGTGGTTCACCACAAGATCCATGACGACCTTCATGTCCCGGGCATGAGCGCCCTCCAGCACCTTTTTAAACGCCTCCATGCCGCCGAATTCCGGCGCGATGTCCCGGTAATTGGAAATATCGTAGCCGCAGTCCGCCCCGGGGGAGGGGTAGATGGGGGAAAACCAGATGCCGTCGCAGCCCAGACTTTTGATGTAGTCCAGCTTTTCATACACACCCCACAGGTCGCCCATGCCGTCACCGTCGCCGTCCTTGAAGGATCGCGGCCAGATCTGGTAAAACACCTTGTCCTTGTACCACCGTTTGCGCTCCATGCAGTTCACTCCTTTTTGGGATTTGTATTCATTATAGCATAGATGCCTTGGTTCGTCACCTGAAAATCTCGTTGACAGGGGCAATTTTGGCGTATAAAATGGAAGAAAAACGAAAGGCGGGTCTGACCATGATTACCGAGGAAAACGGCGTATTCCACATCCGGACGGAAACGGATTCCTACCTGTTCAAAATCGATGCCTATGGCCTTGCGGAGCATCTGCATTTCGGCGCGCCGGTGAAGACCCGGGACGCGGGCGCTCTCAGCTGCCGTCCCGGTCTGGGCTGGGGTGCCAGCATTCTCCTTGATGCAAAGGATACCGCCAGCTGCCCGGACGTCCTGCCGCTGGAATGGAGCGGCAGCGGGCGGGGAGACTACCGGGAATCGCCGCTGGAGCTGGCGGGGGAGCCAGCGGATTTCCGCTACACCGGCTATAAAATCCATGAGGGCGGCGTTTCCATGGCTTGTGGTCTTCCTCAGGCGCACGACGCACGGGAAACGCTGGAGATCACCCTGAGCCAGCCCGGCGCGGAGCTGACGTTGTTCTACACGGCCTTTCCAACGGCAATCGTTCGCCGGACGGTGCTGACAAACACCGGTGATAAGCCCCTTCGGCTGAATAAGCTCATGAGTTCCTGCGTGGATCTGCCCGGGAGCTACACCATGGCGACCTTCAACGGCGGCTGGATCGCGGAAATGCGCCGGTGCGACACCCCCGTGGGCGCGTCGAAGGTGGTCAACGAAAGCCTCACCGGTTCTTCCTCCAACCGCCACAATCCCGGCTTTCTTCTCTATGAGCCGGGCGCGACCGAAGACGCGGGAACCGTCTACGGCTTCAATCTGATCTATTCCGGCAACCATTACGCCGCCGCCCAGCAGTCCCTTCAGGGGCTGACCCGGGTGATGCAGGGCATCAATGACAGCAATTTTTCCCGGGAGCTGCCGCCGGGGGAATGCTTTGAGACACCGGAAGCGGTGCTGTGCCACTCAGGTAAGGGCTTCGGCGGGCTGTCTGCCAATATGCACGCCTTCGTCACCGACCATATCATCCCGCCCCATTGGCGCGGCCGTCCCCGGCCGGTGCTGTACAACAGCTGGGAGGGCTGCACCTTTGATTTCACGCAGCGCCGCCTGCTGAGTCTGGCCAACCGGGCGAAGGCGCTGGGCTGTGAACTGTTCGTACTGGACGACGGTTGGTTCGCGGGGCGGGACAACGACCGCGCCGGATTGGGAGATTACACTGTGAACCGGAAGAAGCTTCCCGAGGGGCTGGAAGGGCTGTCCCGGCACCTGAAGGACAGGGGGCTTTCCTTCGGACTCTGGTTCGAGCCGGAATCCGTAAATCCCGACTCCGACCTCTACCGCGCGCATCCGGACTGGGCGCTGACGGACGGCTTCCAGCCGGTGCTGGGGCGCAATCAGCTGCTGCTGGACTTGACCAGGCCGGAGGTGCGGGATTATATCGTGGAGAATGTCTCCCGGATTCTGGACAGCACCGGCATTTCCTACGTCAAATGGGACATGAACCGTCATTCCGTGGCGTTGGGCGCGAAAGCCCACGATTTTGTCCTGGGCTTGTACGACGTGCTTCGCCGGATTTTCGCGCCCCGGCCGGACATCCTGCTGGAGGGCTGCTCCTCCGGCGGCAACCGGTTTGACTTGGGAATGCTCTGCTTCTCGCCCCAGATCTGGGCGTCCGACGACACCGACCCCATTGAGCGGCTGACCATTCAGAACGGCATTTCCTATCTCTATCCCCAGTCCGCGGTGGGCGCACACGTCTCCGCTGCGCCCCATGCCCAGACGCTGCGAAATACGCCCCTGAACACCCGGGGAAATGTGGCATTTTTTGGATGCCTTGGCTACGAGTTGGATTTGAGGACGCTGCTTCCTGTGGAGATCAAAGAAATTCAGGGGCAGATCGCGTTCTATAAGCGCTACCGCGAAGTCTTTCAATTCGGCACATTCCGCCGCACGGAGCTGGGCTGGCAGGTGTCGGACGGAAAGGTGACGCTGGCGGGGGTGTTCCACCGCCTCGTAAATGCCGCTCCGGGCTACGAGCGGCTTCGCGTGAAGGGCCTGAAACCGGAGACGGACTATCGGGTCACGTCCCTTGCGCAGGCCATCCGGGTGGGGCAGTTCGGGAATCTGCTCAAGCATGTCGCCCCGGTCAACGTAAATCCCAACGGCGCGCTTCTGCGGATTGCCGACCGGCACATTACACTGCCGGGAAAACCGGAAACGCTGACAGCCTCCGGCGCGGCGCTGGCAGCGGGCATTATGCTTTCCCCATTGTTCCGCGGCACCGGCTACGCCCCTGAACAGCGTACGCAGGGAGATTTCGGCTCTGACGTGTATTTAATTGAAGAAAGCGACGGCGAATAAAGTCCTTACTGCAAACCCCGCCCGGGGAGACATACGAGCATGTCTTCCCGGGCGGAGATGAAAACTTTTTCTTGCATTTTTCCTGAATCTGTACTATACTATAAAAGCACCTGCCGGTGTGATGGAATGGTAGACGTAGTGGACTCAAAATCCACCGCCAGCGATGGCGTACCGGTTCGAGTCCGGTCACCGGCACCAATAACAGGGATATCCCACCGGGGTATCCCTGTTATTATGTTCTGGGCAGGACTCGAACCCATCTGAATGCAATGGTTCGGTGAAGCATTGCCAAACGCCGGCTGGACGGCGTTTGCTCCATAATATACTCGAGTCCTGTTGCCCGCACCAGACCAATATAAAAGTGCCTGTGTCACAATAGGTTTTTCTGGCGATTTCATTGCGGTAAGCTCCCCCTTCGGGAAATGTCTTTCTCATGTGGAAGGTGTTTGCGCTCACCCGCCTGAATGGAAGATATCTGCAATCAATCAGACCGGGCAGCAGACAAAACCTGCTGCCCGGTTGATTCTTTTCAAGGAAATGCTATAATTTTACAAATAAATGTGACCTTCCCGGTTCCGATACTGTCTAATAGGGTGAAGGGCCCAAACCGAAAGGAAGTGTAACCGTGACAGACAATCAAATCATCGATTTGTTCTGGAATCGAAACGAGGATGCCATTGCCGCAACGGATGCAGCTTATGGCAGAAAGCTGCGTGGCTTATCAGGCAGGATCCTCCAAAATCCGGAGGATGCGGAAGAGATCATAAGCGATACCTACATGAAAACATGGAATTCCATACCGAAGGCACGTCCCCAGTACTTCTACGCATACATCGCCGCGATCTGCCGCCATTTATCCTTGAATCTGCTGAACTGGAATCAGGCGGCGAAACGCAGGGCGGAAATCATCTCCATTACAGAAGAGCTGGAGCAATGCATCCCTGACCCCGGTCAGGAACGTTCCGCTGAAAGCAGAGAAATCATCAGCGCATTGAATGGATTCCTGGATACGCTGCCAAAAGATTCCAGACTCATTTTCATTCGCCGGTATTGGTACGCGGATTCCGTTGCCGCCATTGCCGGACGGTATGACATGACGGAAAGCAAAGTAAAGATGCAGCTGCTCCGAACCCGGAACAAGCTGAAAGACCATCTGGAAAAGGAAGGTATTCAAATATGAAAGGCCGAAAGATCATGAAAGGGTTGAGCTTCATTGACCCAAAATATATCCACGAAGGAGAGTTTGACAGTATCTCCGTACCTGAAAAGTCCACGCACTCCCATAGAAAACTTGCAGCGCTCATCCTTGCCGCCTGCCTGGTGTTTTCTCTGGCTGTCACAGCCTATGCCGCCAATCTGTTCGGCATCCGGGAGCTGTTCCGTACATATTACAGGGAGCTTCCTGAAGCCGCGGAACCTTACATCCGGCAGGAAACCGCAGCGGCGGAAGCGGAAGAGGGCTGGAGCTGTGCCATTACGGAATCCTTGAGCGACAGTTCCACTGTCATGGCAACGGTCACCATCCGGGGTGGCAGCAAATATATTGTGGCGCCCACAGACGCAGATCCGGACGGCTCCGTTGGTATCATTGGAATTGACGGCAAGCAGACCCTGCGTGAATACGCAGCATCTCAGGGAAAGAAGCTGCTGTTCGTTGGCGCAAGTATTCTCAAAGTCGGCGACGAGGAAATTGGCGGCGGTTCCCAGCGAATGGAAAACATCTCTGAAAGTGAAATGGTAATCCTGACACGAGTCAGCAAAACGGTTTCTGCCTCCGATCTGGAAGCGGTATGCCTGGTATATGCCCGGGAGGAAGGTAGCAGCGAGGTGCAGCGGGTGGAACTGCCTTTTGTTCTGAGTGAGGCACCTGCGACCGGTGAAGAGACAGTCTATCATCCCCTGAAACCCGATGCGATTCCCGGCCTGACATTTGGAGATATGACCGTTACAGAAACGCCCCTTGGATATAATATCCATATGCCGGCAACTGTGACCGACTGGGAAGCCCGGCGCAATATTATGAAGGTGGAAATCGAGGGCCTGACCTACGGAGAAGGCGGCGGTTTCATGGAAGAGAAGACTGGAAACTGCTATTTTGAAGCTTTTATGTGTCAGGGTACTTTGGGGGGTGTTCTGGTCGTTCACTATTACGACTGTGATAAGCAGCCCATCGGTGAAATTGAGTTCAGAAAAGTGATCCATTAGCTCCTTTTTTCTCATAAGCGGTGCCCCCTGTGAAGTTTCACAGGGGGTATTGAATAAGTTAGGTTTCCAGATAAGAATCGAGTCCTGCTGCCCGGACAATGGTGAGTGTTCTGATTGGGCATTTTGCCCCTGTAAGACCGCCGCGTAAAGCTTTTTAACTTTTCCTTGCATAAAACGAATGTTTGTGCTACAATAACAAAAGTTTGTCCGCCGCTCCCGGAATATGCGGAAGGGGAGCAGCAAGGGAAACTGGGCGAAATCGACCGGTTTCATTGGAGTTTTCGTTAAGAGAGAGGAGAAGGAATTTTCTTGATTTTCGGCAAGCATATCAACGTCTATTACCGCAAGTACGCGCTGGCTCTGCTTACGGGGCTGCTGGCGTTGTTTACCGTGGACTACTTGCAGCTGAAGGTGCCTGAAATTTATCAGTTGGTCATCAATGGACTGAATCAAGGATACATTGTGGAAAACGGCGTACAGGTGCCCTTTGATATGGCGTTCCTGCTGGACAGGATCTGCATGCCCATGGTCGGCATCATCCTTGCCATCGTCTTCGGCCGTTTCCTATGGCGGGTAACGATCTTCGGCGCGGCTACTAAGGTGGAGACGGACCTGCGGGATAAGATGTTCCGCCACGCAGAAGACCTGAGCCGGGAGTATTATCAGGTGAACAAGGTGGGCAATCTGATGAGCCTGTTCACCAACGATCTGGACACTGTTCAGGAGTGCTACGGCTGGGGCTTCATGCAGTTCTTTGACCCCATCATTCTGTGTTCTCTGGCCATTACCAGAATGTGGCGCATGGATCACCTGCTCACCGTCCTGTCCCTGATCCCCATGGGGCTGCTGTTCGCCAGCGCCGCGGTGGTGGGCAAGAACATGACCCGGAAATGGGACTACCGGCAGAAGTGCTTCTCCGATCTGTCCGACTTCGCTCAGGAGAGCTTTTCCGGAATTGCCGTCATCAAGGCCTTTGTGAAGGAGGCCAAGGAGCTGATGGCCTTTGAAAAGCTGAACCGGGACAGCGAGGACTCCAACATCGCTTTTACAAAAACCTCCGTACTGATGCGGATTCTGGTGACCACCTTCGTGGAGAGCGTCATCTGCGTGATTCTGGGCTACGGCGGCTATCTGGTCTACAAGGGTCAGTTCAACGCCGGTCAGCTTATGGAGTTCATCGGCTATTTCAACGCCGTGGTCTGGCCCATTATGGCTGTGGCCGATCTGATCGACATGACCTCCCGGGGCAAGGCATCCCTGAAGCGGATCAGTGAGCTGCTGGACGCGCCCAAAAATGTTTTTGACCGCCCCGGCGTTCAGGAGCTGACGGACCCCAGGGGCGAGATCGAATTCCGCGACCTCAGCTTTACCTACCCCGACGGGGATATCCCCGCGTTGGAGCATGTGTCTTTTACCATCCGCCCCGGCGAGAGCATCGGTCTGGTGGGCAAGACCGGCTCCGGCAAGACCACTCTGGTAGACCTGATCCTGCGCACTTACAATGTAAACGACGGGCAGCTGTTCCTTGACGGCAGGGATGTGAACGACCTCTCCATCCGCTCCGTCCGTGACGCCTGCGCCTATGTGCCTCAGGACAACTTCCTGTTCTCGGACACCATTGAGAACAACATCGCCTTCGGTAAGTCCGAAACCGTCTCTGAGGAGATCCGCCGGGCAGCCAAGCTGGCGGATATTGACGGCAATATCTCCGAATTCCAGATGGGATATCAGACGGTACTGGGCGAACGGGGCGTTACCGTCTCCGGCGGCCAGAAGCAGCGTATCTCCATCGCCCGGGCGCTGATGAAGGATGCGCCCATTCTGATTCTGGACGATTCCGTGTCCGCCGTGGATACCAAAACGGAAAAGGCCATTCTGGACAATCTGCGCGCCACCCGGGCGGGCAAGACCACCATTCTCATTGCCCACCGTATTTCCACCATCGAGCAGATGGACAAGATCCTGTTCATCGAGGACGGCCGTCTTGCGGGCTTTGACACCCATGACAAGCTGTACGCGGAAAACCCCGCCTACCGCAAAATGGTAGACTTGCAGCGGCTGGAGGAAGAAGGAGGTGCGGTCAATGCGTGAGTATCTTCCCCTTCTGATCGTCTGCGCCGTCATCGGTGTGTTTACGATCCTGTTCCTTGCGGCCTATGCTGTGCTGAAGCGAAAAACCAAAGAGGAGACCAGCGAACGGCATATGTCCGACAGCGAGATCATCAAAAGATTGCTGGGCTATGCCAGACCCTATAAAAAGGATTTCGTTCTGGTGTTCCTCATTATGCTGGTGTCCATCGCCTATGATGTGGTGTCCCCCCTGCTGGTGGCAGACATTCAGGGTACCATCAAGCAGAGCTTTGAGCTGTCCCGGCTCTATTCGCTGGTTGCCGTGTACGCGGGCATTCTGGCGGTGTCCATGGTCTGCACCTATTTTCAGGCCATGATCCTGCAGAAGACCGGCCAGAAAATTCTGTCCCAGATCCGTCTGGACACCTTCACCCACATTGAGCAGCTGTCCCACGCCCAGCTGAACCAGATCCCCGTGGGCAAGCTGGTGACGAGAGTCACCAACGACCCCAACTCCATCAGCTACCTGTTCACCAACATTCTGGTGACGCTGGCGAAGAACTCTCTGGTGATCATCGGTGTGCTGGCGGCCATGCTGATCCTGAATTACGCCCTGACGCTGATGGTGCTGTGTTTTGTGCCGTTTCTGGTGCTCTTTACCATCATCTTCCAGAAGTTCTCCCGCCATGTCCACCGCACGGTCAACAACGCCCGGACGGATGTGAACACCTACCTGTCCGAAAACCTATCCGGTATGAAGGTCACCCAGATATTCAACCAGGAGCAGCGGAAAATGGACGAATTTCTGGCTCGCAGCAAGCGCCTTGAGAAGACCAAGATGAACCGGATGTTCGTCTTCGGCATCTTCCGGCCCATGGTATACATGCTGTTCGTCACATCCAACCTGTTCCTCTTCTATATCGGCTGCAAGGGTTATATCAAGGACACGACCTTTCTGGGGCAAACCATTACCAGCGAGACGGTGGTCGCTTTCTATATGTATATCTCCCGGTTCTTCAACCCCATTCAGGCGCTGGCCGAGCAGTTTGATATGCTGGAGCAGTCCTTCGCCGCGGCGGAGAAGATATTCACCATTCTGGATATGGTTCCCGAGGTGGTGGACGAGCCGGACGCCATCGAGCTGAAGGAAATGAAGGGCGAGATCGAGTTCAGGGACGTGTGGTTTGCCTATAATCCCGGCGAGTGGGTGCTGAAGGGCGTTTCCTTCCATGTGTATCCCAAGCAGACCGTGGCCTTTGTTGGGGCTACCGGTTCCGGAAAGTCCACCATTCTGAGCCTGATCTGCCGGAACTATGATATCCAGAAGGGGCAAATTCTGATCGATGGCATTGATATCCGGCACATTAAGATCGCCTCTCTGCGCAGCCACTTCGGACAGATGCTTCAGGATGTATTCCTGTTTGCGGGGGACATCCGCAGCAACATCGTCCTGCGCTCCGACAACGTGACGGATGAAGACGTCTGGCAGGCCTGCCGGTATGTCAACGCCGACGGCTTCATAAGGAAGCTGGATGGCGGTCTGGACGAGGCCGTCCGGGAGCAGGGCAACAACTTCTCCGCAGGTCAGCGGCAGCTGCTGAGCTTCGCCCGGACCATTCTGCACAAGCCCTCCGTCATGATCCTGGACGAAGCCACCGCCAACATCGACACGGAGACGGAGGTACTCATTCAGGACTCTCTGGAGAAGATGAAGAACATCGGCACCATGCTGATCGTAGCCCATCGCCTGAGCACCATCCAGCATGCGGACAACATTATCCTGCTGTCCCACGGCGAGATCATGGAGCAGGGCACCCATCAGGAGCTTCTCCACCTGAAGGGGCGCTACTACCAGCTCTATACCCTCCAGTTCCGCAAGCAGCAGCTTCAGGAGAGCTGACGGGCAAATCGGATAAAAAGACATAAGCCCGGGCACGAGCGATACGACCGCTCTGTGTCCGGGTTTACCTTTGCTCCGGCCAACGTACAACGGGGATGGCGGCCCGCCATCCCCGTTGTACGTTCTGCTTATATGATAATGTACAATAAATTGCGCAAATTGAAAACCGCATAAAAGAAGACATAGCTTGCAGGCTCTGGTAGAA
>OHJU01001192.1_pt1 | contig 12119 bp, 11 predicted proteins | sample 1568711 | NCBI WGS metagenome assembly OHJU01 (sample SAMEA3879574, study PRJEB24766) | human gut metagenome | biome: human-associated habitat; feature: feces | place: USA | collected 1985/1987 | reverse complement strand
GTTTTTTGACGAACCCCCGTTTGACAGCGCGGTGGAGGCCGAATCCGAACTGCCGGAGCAGGCGGCAATAAACGCTGAGAAAACGGGCGCGCTCTATAAGGCGATAGGCGGACTTGATGAAATATACAGGGAGCCTATCATGCTACATTATTTTTCGGGGTTGAACTATAAGGAGATTGCATCAATGCTAGGAGTAACCGAAGGCACAATCAAATCCCGCATGTCGCGCGCGCGCACTATGCTTCAAGCAACGCTTAAGGAAGGAGGGGCTGTTGATGGAGTGGAATGACAATCTTGAGTCCATGCTGAGATCGGCCGCGGAATCGGCCGACGCCCGCGTGCCGTACGACGAGCTTAAAAGAAGAATACTTCAGGGAAAGATGGAAAAGAAGCGCAAACGCGCCCCTCTTATGAAATATCTGAGCGCGGCCGCCGTTTTTGTCGCGCTGATTGGGGCGGGAGCCGCCTTTGCCCTTCGTTCGGGAGCGGGAACGGAGCCGCGCGGCATCGATTATAATCCGTCGGACGGGAAAACGCCTGGCGCCGCCGCCGTAGCGACCCATCAGGGAACCACTGTCACGCCGAATGCGCCGAACCCTTCGGGGCAGCAGGGCGCGTATAAGGTAACCGAGGATATGATCGACAGCTCCCCCATATATAGATATCTGACAAAGGGCGGAGGAGGTTCGGTGCCCGAGGAGGTCAAGACCGAGTTGAAACAGGCGTCGGTCAAAGCCGTGGATAACTGTACCCTTTTAGAAGAAGGCGGACTTATCCCAGCGGGCCTTCCCGCGGACTGGAGCCGTTCGTACAATGCCGAGGACGGCAACGCGTACGCCAAGGGCGACGGCGGCTACTATTTTGCCCAGATGATGGAGGAGTGCCCTTTTACTCTTACGGTGGGCTCAGCCATGGTAACCGACGCCAGGGACGACGGGGTATACTGGGTGTGCTGGCGCGTTGGCAGCAACCTGTATGTCTATATTGAATGCACGGGCGTTGACCAGGCGGAGCTGATCGCTATGTTAACCCAAAGCGCCGCGGCGCAGCCCTTAAAAAACGGCGATTCCTGATATTAGGATTGATATAATATAATCGTAAATTTCAACAGGGGATTGGGACCGTGCACGGGCGCTCAGCGTCCCATTCCCCTTAATTCGTGTCAATATTTGTGTATTTCCCGTCAAATTCGTCTTTGCTTCTGATATACTATCATATAAGCCGTATAAACCCCCTTAAGGAAAGGATGGTATTTAAAGATGATTTTTCGCCGCGCCATTGCCCTGTGCCTTGTGGCGATGTTCCTGCTGCTCTCGGGATGCTTCGGAACTTCTTCAAATGTAACGCCGACGCCTACGACGCCGCGGACGACCGAACCGGCCGTTACGCCGGACGCAACCCAGGACGCCGCCACTGCGTCGCGCCTGCTAAAGGAGGTGGACGAAGGGCTTTTTAAGGAATATATCGGCTCGGACGCGCTTACCTATCACCTGTTGTTAAGAGACCCGTCAAAATACGGCATGGATGAAACCAGCGCGCCGGATAGCTTTGGGGAACTGACATATGCTGAATTCGAGCGCTCGAGCGGCCAGTGCCAGGAGTATCTCAATAAGCTCGACAGCATCAACACGGAGCTGTTGAGCGAATCGGAGCTGTTGACATATGAGATCATACGCCGCTACCTTGCCGACGAGCTTCTCGGCGCGGATTATTACTACTATATTGAACCGCTTGAAATCATAACGGGTATACACGTTAACCTGCCGCTGACCATGGCGCTGTATTCAATAGACAGTGAGGACGACGTGGAAAGCTACTTTTCGCTGCTCAATGATTTTGTGCGCTATTTCGGGCAAATCCTTGATTTTGAAAGGGAAAAGTCGGAGCGGGGGCTGTTCATGACCACGGCGGCGGCTGAAATGGTGGTTGACCACTGCGATACGTTTATAGCAAGCGGCGAAAACTGTTTTCTTATAACGGGCTTTGACGAACGGCTCGACGCCATAGAGGACCTGAGCAGTGATAAGCGGGCGGAATATAACGGGCGCAACAAATCCCTTGTAACGGATTCCGTTATGCAGGCTTACAAAAACCTGCGCGACGGCATCGGCGAGCTGAAGGATACCGGCAAAAACGAAAAGGGCCTGTATTACGCTCAGGGCGGACCGGATTATTTTAAATACGCGCTCAGAACGGCGTCCTGTGGCGATATGAAGGTTGAGGACGCCTTCAACCAGCTCAAGGACGGGATAATAGACCAGTATATCGTGCTTTACGACGCAATACTCAGGGATCCGGACGTTGTGGACCAGTTTGGCGAAACCAGCATAACCACGGGATCGCTTGAGAGCGACATAGCCTACCTTAAGGAGCTGATAGCCAACGATTTTCCAGGGCTTCCCGACCATGAGGTCAGCTTCTTCAGCGCCCCAAAAGAGCTTGAAGACCAGCTCAGCCCAGCCGCGTACATGATTCCGCCGGTTGACGACGCGTTCCACAACACCGTGATGATAAACAACAGCTCCGTCGACCCGTCAATGTCCCTGCTGTCGGTGCTGGCACACGAAGCGTATCCCGGGCATATGTATCAGTACGTATACCAGCGTTCGCTTGAGGACGTTGGCCTGTTTCCAAGGCTTATCTCGCTCACCGCGTACTATGAGGGCTGGTCTCAGTACGCTGAGAATTACTTATACAGCAATTTTCAGTCAGGCAGTGATTTCGCCCTGTTTGTCTCGGCAAATACTGTGATAGGCGACGTGCTCATGCCCGCCGTGGTAAGCATCGGCGTCAACGCGTACGGCTGGTCCGAGCAGGAGGTAAAGGCCTTCCTTGAGGATTACGGCATGACCGATCCAACCACCGTAGCGTTTTACTACCAGCTGTCCATAGACGCGCCCACATACGCGCTGGAATACGCGCTTGGATATATCCAGTTCTTTGATATCCTTGAAAGCTACAGGAAGCAAAAGGGCGTGCGCTTTAACATTAAGGAGTTTCACGAGGAATATCTTAACATAGGCCCCGCTTATTTCGACATGGTAAAGGATAGGCTTTTGGATTAGCGGCGCGGTTATCTTCGGCTGCAAGCAGCTGCCAGGCTGTTATTCATGGGGCTTTTGCCCCATACCCCGCCAAATAAGGCCATGAGGCCTTTCACTAAGTGCTGTACAGCACTTAGCAGGCTGTATTCATGGGGCTCCGCCCCATACCCCGCCCAAGGGGACTTTTTGTAAAAAGTCCCCTTGGGAATCCCGAAAAACAGCGTTTGACTTTTATGTTTGGTTTTTCATCGTTTGCTCCCAGGGTATCAAAATCACCATATATACCGCTGATTTTTGATGGATTGTAAAACTGGGGTGATGTTTCAAAGCTTATACTATTCCCTGTGCGTTTTTTGGAGTTCTTAGAACCTTTTTTGCAAAAAAGGTTCTAAGCCGCCGGAGGCAATTATCAAAATTCGTATTAATATCCTAGGAGCTTTCATCGCTCCTTATCTGTACTGTTATGCTATCGGTTTCTCTTCATGGTCTTTTCAAGCAGACGTACTATGTTTTTGCTGCTCAGTTGGCACACTATTGAACTCAACTCGTCAAGGTCATAGCCATTGTCAATAGCTTTGAATATCAATTCGGAGATCGAATCCTCATCCATATAGCAGGCCAGGCGTTCCGCTACAGCGCGTATATCGCCTCCCGATTCTACAGTCTTGAATGCAAGAGCGGATACGTCGTCTTCGTCCATATAGCATAGAATCGGAAGAAGGTCGTCTATGCTGCTGCCGTTGTTCATGGCCTCCGTTACCATTGCTGCCACGCCCTTTGAAGCCATGTGGCAGGCAATAGGCGCTATTGCGTTTATCCCGTCGCCCCTGCCGATGGCCTTTAAAGCGATAGCGTTTGCGTCCTCTTCGCTTACGTAGCATATGAGGGGCGTAATCTCATCTATTCTGGCATTTGAGTCCATAGCCTTGAGTATAAGTTCGGCGACGCCGTTTTCGCTCATATAACACGCGATGGGGGAGAGGGACGCAATAGTTCCTCCAAAACCTAGTACCTTAAGCGCCGCGGCGTCAATACCGCTCTCAGTCATATAGCAGGCGATTGGAACGATGGCGTTTACGTCCTCCGTGCTTTTTATAGCGTCCAGCGCAATGGAATCAACGTCGTCCTCCGCCATATAGCACGCTGCGGGAACTATCTCCTCAAGGCCGCAGCCCAACGCCACAGCCCTGTTAACAACCCTTGCAAGGCCATCCTCTCCCATGTAGCATGCAAATGGCAGTATTGAACCCATCCTTCCCCCATTGTCAAGAATCTTTATAGACAGGGCAGCCAAATCGTCCTCATCAAGATGGCACGCAATTTTTTTCAGCTGGGACACGTCTATACCGTCCTCTTCTTCAATACCCTCAAGGATGTCCTCTTTAATTATTACATCGGCCTGTTCGCTGGTAAGTATCGGCACTATCTCTTCAAATTCATCCGCCGTCACCGGCTTGTCGCGCTCTGAGCCTTCAAGGATGTTCTCAATTATACGGGTGTGCCGGGTTCTCCCCAAGAGGGTATCAATGCTAACTCCGAACAGCTCGGACAGTGCCGGAAGCTTCGATATATCCGGCATGGTTTCGCCCCGCTCCCAGTTGCTTATGGCCTGAAAGCTAACGCCCATCCTGTCCGCAAGCTCCATCTGCGTGAACCCTTTTTCTTTTCTTAAGCTGGCAATCTTTCTGCCAATGGACTTCATATCAAACATAGCGTATCTCCTTAAAAATTTCTGGCGTCCGTACGGTAAGCTAATTCTAGCCCTTATTATGTCCATCAGTCAAACAAGCGCCGCTTGAGTGGCGCTAAATTCAGCTCAAGCGGTGCTTGAGGCGGGTAAAACCACGGTTAACAGCGGCTTTCAACAACATAGAAACAGCCCTCCGCGTTTAAGCACAGGGCCTGTCCATTACTAACATGCCTTTATTAAATTAATGCGGTTATATTAAATATGGCTACCGGTACGAGTTCATCTTGTTGTAAATCCAGTTGTCGAACTTAACAAACTCTCCAGTATCACCTCTTACGATGCCGATTATCCTGTTCTCATCGGCGTTGAGCACGGGGCCGCCGCTCATCCCATAACCGTAAACTCGATCCACCCTAACAAGTCGTCTTCCCGTTCTGGTTACTTTGCCCCTAACAAGCCACATTGTATCCCACATGTCGCCAGGGTATCCTTGTCCTCTTACAAATTGGCCATTAAGGCTGGTGTTGTCGCCAACGGACATCAGGGTCATCTGGTCGGGAACGGTATTCCTGTCCACCTCTATAACGCCCCAGTCGTCGGTTGCGTCGCCTGAGTTATACCAATATCCGCCTACCTCCATATATTCCGAATAGGCCGTCCCATACGGCCTTTGCGGGGAGGCGCTTCTGCATGATGGAATAGCGGTTATCCTTCCCGCCCATTCGCCGGATGAGGGCTCGTAGAGGTTGTGCCCTGCTGTTCCAAGATGATACGGCCCTATTTTAAACGCGGAACCAATATACTGCTTGCCATTTATGCTGTACGTCAATCTGAACGTGCTCCGTGTGTTGGAGTAAATCTGCGGATTTTCTTCGTGCCAGTAATCTGGCCAAGCTTTGGGAATGTAATCTTCGTTTATCGAAATACTTGTTTGTTTATCTGTTTCAAAGTTGTCGTTCCTGCTTTGCGATTCTTCAGTTCTTCTTGTTATCTCAGAATTGTCAACAGCAGCTTCGGTCTGGGTTATGCAGTCATATGATACTGAATCGCTTGGCGTGTAATCAGAATCAAGATCGTCAAATCTTTCGTCATTCTCGTCCAGGGATTCAATCTCCCTTACGGACGCGTTCCTGGCCAGATAATCGACCAAATCCTCGCCTGCCTTTCCGCCCTCATCGATCACGCGGCGCCAGTCCTCCTCTGACACCTCGTCCTCAGGAAACGTGCCGGGTTCGGCGGCATAGACCTTATCGATTATGTCCAGCACATCCCGCGGGACAGCCTGCATCTCTTCAGTTGTTCTCGTAATTTCAGAATTGTCAACAATGGTTTCGGTTTGTGTAATGCAATCATATCCTACCGAATAATCGCAGGGCGTATAGTCGGCGTTAAGGCCGTCGGACTTTTCATCATAGCCGCTTTCAACCTCCCTTACGGACGCGTGTTCGGCCAGATATTCGATCAGATCCGCGCCCGCCTGCCCGCCTTCGTTGATCACGCGGCGCCAGTCCTCCTCGGACACCTCGTCCTCGGGAAACGTTCCAGGTTCGGCGGCATAGACCTTATCGATTATGTCCAGCACATCCCGCGGGACTGCTTCCGCATTGCTTGAAACAACGCTTGGGGACATTGCCGCGGGCAATAAAAACACAGCTGCTATCAACAGGCAAAACAGCGGTTTAAGACGTCTTTTCATGTTAACCTTCCTTTCTTTATATTTTGTTATAGTAATCCTATTATTATATTTCAAAACGAGCTAATTTAATTATTTGCCTGTAACACCCTCCTTTCACTCTCCTGCATAATAATCCTTATTATAGTCTATCCATTCGCCATATAAAGCCGAGTAATCATCGGGAGAAAGCGGCTCATCCAACACCATTGGGGAAGGCGGCGGAGAGCTTTTGACCCAATACCTGCTTCGATAATAATCCACGCAGAACTCCTCAGTAACCCAATCCGGAAGCTTATCCTTCCTGTCCTCATAAAACTCGTGGACAATCTGTTCATATGACTTCTGCTTTTTTGAACAGGCAGGCAGCACAATCAGCATGGCTGCAATTATAAGGATAAGAGCGGCAATTAGAAATCTTTTTTCCAGTTTCACTACACTACAGACCTCCTTTTTGAATTGTCAACATATAAGATACCTTATATGATACATAATAAACATACTACACGTTGTTGTCAACCTTTTTATCAATATATTGCACATTCCCGAATTAAGATACTAAATTTAAACAATTTATCCTAGGTATTTAGAGTTTTGTTCATTCAAGCTCCCTTGATTCATCTTCATAATAATCCTTATTATAATCTACCCATTCGCCATATAGGATTCCGTAATCCTCGGGAGATACCCGTTCAATAGGACTTGGAGAAAAATGAGGGCGGTCATTAGTATCCCAATATAAGGATTTGTAAAACTCCATGCAATACTCCTCGGTAACCCAATCCGGAAGCTTATCCTTCCTGTCCTCATAAAACTCGTGGACAATCTGTTCATATGACTTCTGCTTTTTTGAACAGGCAGGCAACACAATCAGCATGGCCGCACTTATAAGGATAAGCACCGCAAATACAAATCTTTTTGCCAGTTTCACTATACTACAAACCTCCTTTTGAATTGCCGCAATTACAGTTCTTTAAACCTCAACCATAAATTGAATTATGATAAATACCTTATATAATTAATAATACGCATATAGCGCTGACAAAGTCAATATTCTCTTTTTAAAATTAATAAAAGCGGGGAACCTGAGCCTATCAAAGCTCAATCCCCGCCTTTTAACAGCGTTATGCGTATTAACTTGACTATTTAGAATTACTTTCTCAGGTTCAGGCTTGCAATTATGGACCTGTAGCGCTCAATGTCCTTTGCCTTGAGATAGTTGAGCAAACCTCTGCGCTTACCAACCATCTTGAGAAGGCCCCTGCGCGAGTGATGATCCTTTTTGTTCTGCTTGAGGTGCTCGTTCAGATGGTTAATTCGGGAGGTAAGTATTGCTATCTGTACCTCTGGTGAGCCCGTATCGCCCTCGTGCAGCTTATATTGTTCGATAATCTGAGTCTTTAAGTCCTTATCCATTTTTGTTTTCTCCTTTAATTTCATATCCCCGGCAACTGCGCCTGGCGTTGGAGTTTCGCCAAACAAAGCAGCGGGTCTAATTTACTAAATAATAATAACATATGTAACCAGGATTGTAAACATAGTATTGGGTTCTATTTTGCCACCCTTAGAGCAAAATACTCCTTGGCGTACCGAACATCCTCATTGATCTGGGCTGCCAGATCGGGCACCGAGGGAAACCTGCGGTCGTCCCTCAGCCGTTTAAGAAATTCGACCCTGAGCGTCTTACCATAGATGTCGCCGGAAAAGTTGAGTATATGCGTTTCAACCGTTGTTTCCATGCCGCCCACGGTCGGGTTGTTTCCAACATTGGTAATCGACTGCATTGTTTTTCCGTCCATCCCCGCAAGCGTTACGTAAACGCCGCTCCTGGGAAGCACCTTGCCGCTTATACCTCTGAAATTAGCGGTAGGAAAGCCTATTGAGCGCCCTATTTTCCTGCTGCCCACTATATGCGACGTAATGGCGTATGGTGCGCCAAGCAATACGTTGGCTTCTTCGAGCTCGCCAGACTCTATCAGCTTTCTGATTATGGAGCTTGACACGGTAATGCCATTGAGCTTTACCGGCAAAACGATGGAGGATTCAAAGCCAAGAGTACTTCCGAGCTCACGCATGGTCTCCGCGTTTCCGGCGCCTTTTGCTCCGAATGAATAGTTAAATCCCATTACCGCATGTTTCATTCCATATTCGTTTACCAGCATAGCTGCAAAATCGGCAGGTGGCGTATCAGCCATTGCTGCGTCAAATTGCACGGCCTCAACGTCTATCCCAAGGGATTTCAAAGTAGAGATGCGCTCTTCGCTTGTGGTAAGCAGGCGGGGGAGGGGGCCAAACAGCTCGGCCGGATGGTTTAAAAACGTAAATGCAATGGGCCTGCATCCCGTTTCAGCCGCAACCCTAAGAGCCGTCCTTATCAATTCCCTATGTCCTATATGCACCCCGTCGAACATTCCCAGGGCAATAACTGAACCCACACACATCAATAACACACCTCGTTTAATTCAACATAAGGCTCATTCTAAGCTTGCCGTTATCAGCTACGCCCAGCCCCAGAAACTCATCGTCAAGATAAATCCTGTATAAAGCGTCCGCATCGCTGCCGGAAATGCCGCCGTACGGGATTTCCGCTCCATTTATCAGCATCCTGCGCTTCTTTTGATTATCCAAGTTCAAGCGGATTTCAGGAATATGGCTGACTGAGGCGTCAACAGGGATAAGCGCACGGTCGAGTATGCCCTGCTCCTTCATAGCCCTTAGTTCCGCAATGGAATAGGCGTTTTCCACTTCATGTTCACCGGACACCGTTCTCAACAAAAACCTCATATGGGCATAGGTACCCAGGGCGACACCCATATCGTGACAGAGCGTCCTTATATATGTGCCCTTTGAACACAGGATGGATATTAAAAATCTGTTATACCCGGTTTGTCTTATTACATCAAGCGAATAAATCGTAATCGTCCTCCGCTTTTCACGGATAGGAGCGCCGGCACGGGCCAGCTTATAAAGCTTTACTCCATCCTGATTGGCCGCCGAGTAGATAGGCACGCATTGTTCTATGTCGCCTGTAAACTTTGGCAATATGTCAATAAGCTCTAAAAGACTAACGCGCTTATCACATTCGCCTGTAACCTGGCCGTAAGAATCCTGCGTATCGGTTGACACGCCAAATTCTATCTCGGCTATATACTCTTTTTTCTTGTCCACAAGATGATCGAACAGGCGGGTAGCACGTCCAACGCAAACAAGCAGTACTCCCGCGGCTCCCGGATCCAACGTACCCGCATGCCCGATTCTCTTTATTTCAAATATCCTTCTCAGGTCCGTTACAACGTCTGAGGATGTCAGTCCCGGAGGTTTTAACACCGAAAGCACGCCCTCATACCGGCGTTCCGCGTCAATTCCCATTGCGTAATTATTAGTCATACTTTTTTCAAATTCCGCGCTTAATTTAAGTGTACAAAGGCCGGTCAGTCTGCTGCAAGACCCTTTTTCAGCGCCTTTTGCGCCGCGTCAAGTATCATTGCCCTGGTTCTTGGCAGCGCAAAATGCGATGTAAAGCCCGCGGCCCTTTCGTGGCCGCCGCCGCCGTACCTTTCGGATATCTTTGCAACGTCGGCATAATCCTTGGACCGCATGCTGACCTTATAAGAACCGTCGCGGGCCTGCCGCACGAACACCGCTATTTCAACCGTATCTATGTCCCTGATATGTTCAACAATGCCTTCGCAATCGTCGTTTGAAGCTCCAACAGACGCCATATCATCCTGACTTACCGCTATTAATCCAATCCTTCCATCCTCAAACAGCTCAAGCAGGTTTAACGCCCTTCCGAGCATGCGCAGCTTTGAACACGGGAAGTTAGAGTAGATCAGCCGGTTAAGCCTTGATGCGTCGGCGCCGGCTTCAATGAGCTTTGACGCGGTAAAAAGGGAGTTAGGCGTGGTGTTGCTGTGCGAGAACCTTCCGGTATCGGTAAGCACTGCCGTATAAAGGCATGTGGCCATATCGCTGTCAATCGCCACACCCATTATATTGGCAAGCTCGAATATTATCTCACCCGTTGACGCCGTACCGCCGGATATATAGTTTGCCTGCGCGAATCCGGCATTTGTGGCATGATGGTCTATTGCAACGGTTGTCTCGGCAGCGTCAAAAAGCTTTGCCGCAATGCCCATGCGGTGCTTATCAGCGCAGTCCACCGCAATCACGCATCTGCTGCGTCTGGCGTCTGAGGCGTGTACGATCCATTCGGCCCCAGGCAGGAAGCCGTATATGGGCGGCACCCGTCCGTCGCATACGGACTGGCTGCGCTTGCCCATAGCCTCAAGGATTAGCTGAAGGCCCAGCATGGAGCCAAGCGCGTCGCCATCGGGCGATACATGCGCCACGAGAGTAAAATCATCGCCGCATGATATAATGGATGCGATTTCGTTAAGGCTATTCATCGGCAAAACCCTTATCAGAGGCCATAACCTCGTTGATTACCTTTGATATATGAACGCTGTATTCTATGGAATCGTCCTTGACGAACACAAGCTTTGGAATGCGCCGTATATCTATACGGCGTCCAAGCTCGCGGGCGATAAAACCCGACGCGTGGTTCAGCGCTTCCACAGTATCCTTTCTGACTTGTTCATCCTTATCATAAACGCTTACCCGCACCTTGCACAGCATCAGGTCGCTTGTCACGTCGGATGTTATAATTGTAGTCATTGGCGAGATCCTGGGGTCCTTAAGCTCCCTTATAACATCGCTTAATCCCTTCTTTATCTCCTCGCCCACCCTGTCATACCTGTTTATCATTAGCTTTCTCCAGTATATTATATTGGACTGACGACGGAATGGGTAGCACCCGTCCTTTCAGTATGCCCTTATATTTCTCTTTAAAGGCGGAGCCAATCCATAAACCGGACCATGGTCCCGTATATTGCAACGTCTCCGCCCTTTAAGTATATAATTTTTACCCGTACTCCGCTTTAACTTTCGCCGGGGATTGAGTTTACCGCTTAACCTCCTCGATTACATACGCTTCAATGATATCGCCTTCGTGTATATCGTTGAAGCCCTCAATGCCAATGCCGCATTCATAACCTGTAGCAACCTCTTTTGCATCGTCCTTAAAGCGCTTCAAAGACGAAATCTTGCCTTCATGGATTACAATACCGTCGCGTACTACCCTTACCTGAGCGTTTCTGGACACCTTGCCGTCCTGAACGTAAGCGCCTGCAATCGTACCTACGCCGGATACCTTGAACGTATTGCGAACGGATATGCGTCCGAGCTCCACCTCCCGGTATACGGGCGCAAACAGTCCTTTCATAGCCTTCTCTATGTCCTCAATGGCATTATATATTATCCTGTATAGGCGGATATCAACCTTTTCGCGTTCGGCCGTCTGCTTTGCGGTGCCGTCGGGGCGTACGTTAAAGCCTATGATAATGGCATTGGACGCCGCAGCGAACATTACGTCCGATCCTGTTATTGCGCCTACGCCGCCATGTATGCAGCGGACGCGGACCTCTTCGTTGGAAAGCTTCTCGAGCGCCTGCTTTACCGCCTCCACAGAGCCATGCACGTCAGCCTTGACGATAATGTTTAGATCCTTAACCTGGCCTTCGGCAATCTGGTTGAAAAGATCGTCAAGGGATACCTTTGACATCATCTTAAGCTGCGCCGCCTTTTGCTTGTCGCGCCTTTCCTCGGCGACCTGCCTTGACAGCTTGTCGGCCTCGGCGACGTTTAGGACGTC
>OHJU01001191.1_pt1 | contig 12124 bp, 9 predicted proteins | sample 1568711 | NCBI WGS metagenome assembly OHJU01 (sample SAMEA3879574, study PRJEB24766) | human gut metagenome | biome: human-associated habitat; feature: feces | place: USA | collected 1985/1987 | reverse complement strand
CATATGAACTCCATGCCCTTCAGGCAATTAAAATCTTTTTTAAAGATTTTAATTGAAGTTCAGTATGAAGAAACCCCAAAAATGCAGTTCGTCACCCAAAATAAGCAATTCGTCCCCAGAATCTTCCGGGGACGTCTTTTTGTGATAGAGTATGCTCACGAGGTGGGGCAAAATGAAAGACAAAATAAAGCCAAAATACAACGCCGCCCAGAACGTGGGATGGATGGTGAAGATCGCATGGAAGGTCAGAAAGCGGGTTCTGTTTATCTGCGTCGCCATGGCGGCGCTGGAAGTGCTGTACAACCTGACGCAGCTGTACGTTGCGCCGGAGATATTAAGCTGCGTAGAGCGCCACGCCCCCGTGGGCGAGCTGCTGGGCACCATCGGGTTTTTTACACTGGCGCTGTTTCTGACCATGGGTCTGAAGGAATATTTGCGGGAGATCTCCATGTACCCCCGGGTGGATGTGCGCTCCGGCATCGTCGGCATGATCGCCAGAAAATGCAATATGACCTCTTTTCCCAATACGCTGGACGTGAAGTTCATCAAGCTCAAGGAAAAGGCGCACCACAGTGTGCAGGGCAACAATGAAGCGGCGGAAAACATTTGGAGAACCCTGACGGTGCTGCTGCAGAACGTGGGCGGTTTCCTGGTGTACCTTGCCATCCTGTCCAGCCTGAACTGGGTGCTGCTGGTGGTGATTGCTGCGACCTGCGTGGTGGGATTTCTGGTGTCCCGGTATTCCAGCAACTGGATTTTCCGGCACCGGGATGAGGAAGAGACGTTTTACGCGAAGAAGTCCTACATCCGGAAAAAAGCGGAATCCGTGGAGCTGGCGAAGGATATTCGCATTTTTGGCCTGCAAAACTGGCTGAACGAACTGCTTGACCGCATTCACAACGTATATCTGGACTTCCGGCTTCGCTGCGAGAAGATCAAGCTGCTGGCGGATGTCACCGAAGCGCTGCTCACCATGGCGCGGAACGGCATTGCCTACGCGTACCTCCTCCATCTGGCGCTTCGGGATTCTCTGAGTGTGCCGGAGTTTATCCTGTATTTTACTGCGGTGTCCACCTTCACTACATGGGTCATGGGCATTTTGCAGGCGGCGGAGAAGCTGCATGAGGAAAGCCTCGACCTTTCTCAGGTGCGGGAATTTCTGGAATATCCGGAGCCGTTCCGGTTCGAGGGTGGGACGGCGATTCCCAAGGCGGATGCCTACGAACTGAAGCTGGAGCATGTGTCCTTCCGCTATCCCGGCGCGGAGGAGGATACCATCCACGATCTTGACCTGACGGTTCGCCCCGGAGAAAAGCTGGCCATCGTGGGACTGAACGGCGCGGGCAAGACCACCCTTGTAAAGCTTTTGTGCGGCCTGTTCGATCCCACCGAGGGGCGGGTGCTGCTGAACGGCGTGGATGTAAGGGACTTTAACCGCCGGGAATACTACGGGCTGTTCAGCGCCGTATTTCAGGAATTCTCCATTCTGGACGTGACCGTGGCGGAGAATATTGCCCAGACCAATGAGAATATCGACACGAAAAAGCTCTGGGACTGCATCGAAAAGGCGGGCTTGACGGAGACCATTCAGAAGCTGCCCAAGGGGTTGGACACCCACGTGGGCAGGCAGGTCTATCTGGACGGCGTGCTGTTCTCCGGCGGCCAGACCCAGCGGCTGATGCTGGCGCGGGCGCTGTACAAGGACGGCGCTATCCTGCTGCTGGACGAACCCACTGCCGCCCTCGACCCTCTGGCGGAAAACGACATCTATCAGAAGTACAAGGACATGACGGCGGGGAAGACCTCTCTGTTCATCTCCCACCGGCTGGCCTCCACGCGGTTCTGTGACCGCATCATCTTCGTGGCGGACGGCCATATCACCGAGGAAGGTACTCACGATCAGCTGCTGGCCCGGGGCGGGGCGTATGCCAAGCTCTTTGAAGTCCAGAGCCGCTATTATCAGGAAGGGAAGGCGTTCTGATTATGAAAAAGAAAATGAGTTTCAGGCACGCTCTGTCCGTTCATTTCCGTGCGGCAAAGGCGCTGCACGGAGTCAGCCGCAGATTTTTCCCGGCGGCGACGCTGTATACCGTCGTGGGCGCAATTCTGCCCTATGTGACGGTGTTCTTCTCCGCCCAGATCCTGAAGGAGCTGGCGCTGCTCCGCAGACCGGATGTGCTTCGGAATTGGGTCATCGCCGGGGTGCTGTGTACCGGACTGTGCGCCGTCGCGAAGGCGGTGCTGTTTCAGCGGACGGAGACCATGCTGGACGATCTGTACGGCAGAAAAGAGACTCTGTTTTGCCGGAAGTTCTTCTCAATGGATTATGCGGACGTGGACAAGCAGGAGACCCGCGACCTGCGGGCGCAGATCGCCCAGAACGAGAACTGGTCAAGCTTTGGCCTGATGCAGGTTCCGGAGATTTATGAGCGCACACTGAAAAGCCTCATCGGCATTTTAAGCGGCATTGCGCTGACGGTTACGCTGTTCACCTCCCCGGTGCCGGAATCCGCCGGGAAGCTGACCGCTTTGAACAATCCTCTGTTCATTCTGATTCTGGCAGGCGTCATGATCCTGATCAGCATTCTGGCGGGGAGGCTTGAGGAAAAGGCCACCTCCTACTGGAGCTGTGTGGCGGAGGAAGCGACTTTGAGTAACCGCGTATTCTCATTCTTCGGTTTTATCGGCGAACACAAGGGACGGGGCGCGGACATCCGGATGTATAACCAGCAGAATCTGGTGACGTTTTACTGGAACGGCGACTCGGCCTTTGGCGCCACCGGGAAAATCGGGAAGCTTGCGCTGGGACCCATAGGCGGTTATTCCGCGCTGGGTACAGGGGTCGTGGCGCTGATCACCGGCTTTGTCTACGTGTTCACCTGCCTGAAGGCGTGGGGCGGCGCGTTTGACGTGGGCAGCGTGACCCAGTATGTGGGCGCGGCCACCGCCATGGCAGACAGCATTTTCAAGCTGACCGCACAGCTCGGCAATCTGAAAACCAACGCGGGTTATCTGGACGCCACTTTCCGGTTTCTGGATATCCCCAATTCCATGTATCAGGGCAGCCTGACCACGGAAAAGCGCTCTGACCGGCAGTACGAGGTGGAGTTCCGCAACGTGTCTTTCCGCTACCCCGGCCGGGTGGATTGGGCGCTGAAAAATGTGTCCATGAAGTTCAAGGTCGGCAAGCGGCTGGCAATCGTTGGCGAAAACGGCAGCGGCAAGACCACCTTTATTAAGCTTTTGTGCCGCCTGTACGACCCGCAGGAGGGAGAAATTCTCCTGAATGGCATCGACATCCGCAAGTATAACTATCAGGACTATATGCAGATTTTCTCCGTGGTGTTTCAGGACTTCCAGCTCCTGTCCCAGCCGTTGGGAGAAAATGTGGCGGGCAGCGCCAAGTACGACCGGGCGCGGGCGACGAAAGCCCTTATGGACGCGGGCTTCGGCGACCGGCTGGCGGCCATGCCCAAGGGGCTGGACACCATGCTCTACAAGGACTTCGCCGAGGACGGCGTGGAGATTTCCGGCGGCGAGGCGCAGAAGATCGCCATTGCCCGGGCACTTTACAAGGACGCGCCCTTCATCATTCTGGACGAACCCACCGCTGCCCTTGACCCCATTGCCGAGGCGGAGATCTACGAGAAGTTCAACGCCATTTCCGGCGACCGCACGGCCATCTACATCAGCCACCGGCTGTCGTCCTGCCGGTTCTGCGACGAAATTGCCGTGTTCAGCGGCGGTCAGGTGATCCAGCAGGGAACCCATCAGGCGCTTCTGGCGCAGGAGTCGGGAAAATACGCCCAGCTCTGGCACGCGCAGGCGCAGTATTACACGAAGCAGACCCCGGACGCTGACGGTGCGGAGAATTGACATATCTGCCAAAAAGGAAACAGGCCGTTTATGCTTTTGGGAGATTTTAAGCGTCACTTCCCGGGCAGGCGTTGCAAAAATGAAGGACATGGTGTAAAATAACCGGATAGACAAACGATTCTGAAAGGCGGGCGTCAGCCCGCCTTTTCATCTTGCTTTCAGGAGGAACCCCAAATGGCAAAATACATCATGGCGCTGGACGCCGGCACCACGTCCAACCGCTGCATCCTGTTCAACGAGCAGGGAGAAATGTGTTCCGTCGCTCAGAAGGAATTCACCCAGTATTTCCCCCAGCCCGGCTGGGTGGAGCACGACGCCAACGAGATCTGGTCTACTCAGATAGAGGTCGCCCAGCGGGCTATGGCGAACATCGGGGCGACCGCCGCCGACATTGCCGCCATCGGCATCACCAACCAGCGGGAGACCACCATCGTCTGGGACAGGAAAACCGGAGAGCCGGTGTGCCGCGCCATCGTCTGGCAGTGCCGCCGCACCAGTGCGTATTGCGACGAGCTGAAGGAAAAAGGACTGGTGGAGGAATTCCGGGGCAAGACCGGTCTGGTCATCGACGCCTATTTTTCCGGCACCAAGCTGCGCTGGATTCTGGAGAACGTGCCGGGCGTCCGGGCGCGGGCGGAGCGGGGCGAGCTGCTGTTCGGCACCGTAGAGACGTGGCTGATCTGGAAGCTCACCGGCGGCAAAGCCCATGTGACAGACTATTCCAACGCTTCCCGCACCATGCTGTTCAACATCAATACCCTGCGCTGGGACGATGAAATTCTCGCGGAGCTGGACATTCCGAAGTGTATGCTCCCGGAGGTCAAGCCCAGCAGCTGCATTTACGGCGAGGCGCTGGCACAGTATTTTGGCGCGCCCATCCCCATCGCGGGGGCGGCGGGAGACCAGCAGGCGGCGCTGTTCGGTCAGACCTGCTTCCGGCCCGGAGAAGCCAAAAACACCTACGGCACCGGCTGCTTTATGCTGATGAATACCGGCGAAAAGCCCGTGTTCAGCGAAAACGGGCTGGTCACGACGATTGCATGGGGCTTGAACGGACAGGTAACCTATGCGCTGGAAGGCTCGATTTTTGTGGCGGGGGCGGCGATTCAGTGGCTGCGGGACGAGATGCGGCTCATTGATTCCTCCCCCGACTCGGAGTACATGGCGACCAAGGTGCCCGACACCAACGGCTGCTACGTCGTCCCGGCGTTCACCGGTCTGGGCGCACCCCATTGGGATCAGTACGCCCGGGGAATCATCGTGGGACTGACCCGGGGCGTCAACAAATATCACATCATCCGCGCGACCTTGGACAGCCTGTGCTACCAGACCAACGACGTTCTGCGGGCTATGGAGGCCGATTCCGGCATCCGTCTGGCAGCGCTGAAGGTGGACGGCGGCGCCTGCGCCAACAATTATCTCATGCAGACGCAGGCGGATATTATCAACGCGCCGGTGCAGCGCCCCCGCTGTGTGGAAACCACCGCCATGGGCGCGGCGTATCTGGCCGGGCTTGCGGTGGGGTACTGGGCAAGCAAGGAAGATGTAGTGCAGAACTGGGCAATCGACCGTACCTTCGCGCCGAACATCGGGGCGGAGGAACGGGAGAAGCGCATTCGCGGCTGGAATAAGGCGCTCAAGTGCGCCTACGGCTGGGCGAAGGATTAGGGTATGGAACTGGAATCGATAACGGGAGCCGCCGTGGAGGAAAAGGCCGTCCCGCCCTTTTTCCGGGAGCTGATGCGCCGGGGCTGTCTGGACGCCGGGGAGATACGCGCCGCGTCCGACGGATTTTACGCGGCGGCAAAATCTCTTGCGGATATTCTCGTGGGGCAGGGCATTACGACCTTTCCCAACGATCGGGACGAGCTGCGGGACTGTGACAAATTTTTCGACGACTGGTACTGCTACGCCGTTCCCCGGAAGGGCGGGTACGTCTACAGCCTGTTCAAGCTGAGAGAGCAGGAGTTTGATGCCAAGAACGGCCTGATCGCGGACGGGGACACCCCCGGCGTGACCGTTTCCTTTATCGCTTTTGACACGGACGTGCTGGCGCAGTGCATTTCGGAACCGACCGTGGCAAACCGGAAGCGGCTGAATCAGGAGATCAACCGGGTCGTGGCGGCACGGGGACAGAGGCACGACAAGACGCTGAAAGCCTATTTTCTCAGCCCAAAGGCGGAGGGACCATACCTGATTGCGGAATTGTACGTCCGGCACATCGCGTCCTTCGCGGGGGACGGCTGCATCGGCGTTCCCGAGCATTACGCGGAAATCTACCGGAAAAGCGCGGCCGCCGGCTTCCTTGGCTGGGCGGGGAGAATCCCCCGCTTCCTTGAGGAAAACAACAAGGCCGCAGGCCATACGGTCTGCGACCATGAGAAAATTTACATCAAAAACCCGGACAGCCTGTCCGTCTACGAAAAACGGGCGATTCTGGCGACCCATGCGGCGAACGTCTCCATTCATTCCTTCGCCGCCGAGGTGCGCTTTCACGCCCGGTTTCTGACCTGGTATGCCAGACTGCCCATCCCGTTTCTGGGAAAATCGGCTTATGACAGCGCCATCCGCGCCGACATGACCATCGACGACACGGAGTTCGACGCGCCTGCCCCCTTCTATCGCATGAACGGCCGATGGGTGAGGGCGCAGCGGAAATATCATAAGGAATACGAATGAAAAAAGGCCATCCGCCCCGGTTTTGGGACGGATGGTCTTTTGCTTTGGAGGAAGGTGAAATTACTGCGCTGCGGGGACGGGGAGCTTTGTATCGCCGGGGAGAAGGACGTAATCTGCCTGGTCAAGATCAATGGGCTTCTCAAGGCACTGATTCAGAATGTCTACCCGGCTCCCGTCCTTCAGTACGACACAGGCTATGGTGCGATCGAAGCAGAAGAAGTCCGCATAGGTATTTTCGCCCGTGTCTGCCGTCAGGGAAATGCTCTGGCTGCGGAGCTTCATGGAGGTGACCGGAAATGCTTCCAGACAGTCAGTTCCATCCGCACGCCAGCCGGTGCTGGCTTTCAGGGTGATGGGTTCGGACAGCAGCTCAATCTCCCGATAATTGGTGCAGCTCTCGTCAATGGTGATGGAAAAGTGCCAGTCGCCCTCCGTAAGTACACGGGAGGTTGGACGCCATTGATCCACGTACAGGTCGGTAATGTCCAGATTCCATGTGGCGCCAAGCTCGAAGGGACGCAGGCCGTCTTGGAAGGATTCGGTGAATTCTGCCACCAGGTCTTTGGTATTGGCAAGACCGTCGCCGTCCGTCACATCGTTGAAAGCTCTGCTGCCGCCCATGGATTCTCTGTCGGGTGTGCCGAAGAACATTCCGCCATCGCTGATATTCAGACTCTCTATGTCCACATCCTCCGGGGCGGTGATGCCGACGACGACCCGTGCCACGTAGCCGTCGGTCTCCACGGATTTCAGTTTCAGGGTGTAGCCGTTCTGGGTCGCTTCCTGAGGCGGCGCGGCCTGTGCGTCCACGTCGGCCTGGGTGGGGATGTTCGGCTGAATGGCAAAGTCCAGAGCGTCGGCCACCATGTCCAGCTGCGCATCTGTCATGTGCAGATATTCGGCGGAAACCACACCGGCATCCTCGCTGAGAAGTTCCGGGTTCGCGTCCAGCCATACGGTCATCAACGCGTCTCCCCGGTCACAGATGATATAGCCCCGCTCCTGACTGGGAGAGGTCAGAATCAGTACGGTGTTCCCGGCGGAGGTGGTGTAGTTCCGCTCCACCCAGTCGCCCCGGTCTTCCAGCGTGACATAATCCCGGCTGAAGGTGTCCTGCCGGTTCCAGTAGAGCGCGCCGTTGGTTTGGGTCACCTCATAGCCCTGATCTTCCGGGAAGACAAATTTCATCCACAGATAAAAGTTCCCGGTATCGTCGCAAGAGCCCTCGATGATATCAACGCTGACGTCCTGACTGTCCCGCGCGAACCGCTCCACGCCCAGGGCGTCGCACATGTTCCGGGTGGTGCGGAATTTCAAACGCTGTCCCTCCGGTTTCAGGCCATATTGTTCCGCCAGTTCCTTTGCCTTGGCATCCATGACATCTCTGTAGTTGTCCCAGTACCCCTCCGGCAGGGTACCGGCTTTGCCCATTTCCTCGCCGTCGGTCGTGTATTTGGTTTGGAAGGCGTAGAAATCTGCACACGCCTTGTAGGCGTCGGAGCCTTCCAGACCGGCCATGGTCAGGGTGGTGGTGTTAACGGTGTGGGGGTCTTCCACGTATACCCCGTCTACCAGAGAATAGTCCCGCTGTTCCGTTCCCGTTCCGATTTTTACGTTTTCCAGTTTCAGCACGTAGACAACGGCGCACCCCACCAGCAGAAGCAGCAGCGCGATCAGCGCCGCAATTAGCAGCGGACGGCGGATGGGACGGTGCGTCTTCCCACTTTCCTGATTCTGGGCGGGGAACTGTCCGGTTTCTGCGTTTTCAATGAGATCGTCGCCGATATACTGTAGACCCCGAAAAATATCCTTTCCGTTCATACGCGAATGCCCTCCTTTGCAAGATATGCCGAAAGCTTTTGCTTCGTCCGGTTCAGCCGCATCTGTACGGCGCTTTCGCTGATGCCGTACCGGGCGGCAATCTCCGCAATGGTATCCACGTACCAGTACCGGCGGAGAAAGACCATCTGATTGTCCGGAGTCAGGGTCCGCAGAAATGCATCCAGAATCCGCCCCAGTTCCCGGGCGTCCGACGCGCTGTCCCGGTAAGTATCCGGAATGCAGTTTTCCATTTCCTGGGTTAGGGCCACGACCTCCGCCTTCCGCTTCTGGGCGTTCTTCCAGACAACCTTTTTCAGGGCGAAATTCCGGCAGATCTTGGCGATGTACGCAAAGAAATGCTCCGGACGCTTTGGCGGGATCGTGTTCCACGCTTTTAAGTAGGTATCGCTGACGCTTTCCTCCGCGTCCTGACCGTTTTCCACGATCCGGTCTGCCAGATGATACAGCCGTCGCCCGTAGGCGGCATCGGTATGCCGGATGGCGTCCTCATTTCTGGCGAAGAACATATCTATGATTTTGCCGTCATCCATGTTTGGTCACCTCACTTGTAGTTTGTCCTTCACCCCTATAGATCGATTTTGCACGCAAAACCTCACGCATTTTTCAAAAAATTTTGAAAAATGGCGTGGCCGAAGCCACGCCGCTCAGGATTTCTTCTCAACCTTCCGCTTGACACCGTCGGTGCCGATGATGTAGGTGTTTTCCAGCTGACCTACCAGATTGGCCTTAACGGAATCGATGTAGATTCGCCGCAGCTTGTCCCGCTCCGTCAGTTCCTCGGGGGTCAGACCCTCGGCTTTTGCTTTCTTTGCCAGAACGTTGATTCTGGCGATCACCTCGTCCATTTTCATATTTCTTGTAAAACCTCACACATACCGGTGGATGACCACCGAAATTCTGTCCTTTTTTGTCCGGCCGTTGATGGCCGCAAGCTTGATTTTTCCCAGCCCCCGGACGGAGATTTTCGCGCCCTCCGGGACGGACTTGTCCGGTTTTTCACAGGGAAGACCGTCAATGGCAGCTTTTCCGGCGGTCACGTACTGGGCGGCGAGACTACGCCCGATGCGAAAGCCGGAGGATATGACGCTGTCCAGCCGTAACGACGCCAGCGTGTCCCGGATCTCCTTGATTTCCGGCTCCGGGATGTGGACGCCCGAAAGGGGAATTTGGCTCAAATGCAGCTTCGTCCGTCCGGCGGAGGTGAAGTTCTGCAATAAATAGGGGGCAATCTCCGCCGTGACGAAAAAGTCGCAGCTGCCCTTGTCCACGCAGATATCGCCCACCGTCTCCCGGCCAACACCCGCGCCCATCAGCGCCCCCAGAAAGTCCCGGTGGCTGGGGCTGTCCCCCTGAAAGAACGCGGCGCGCAGACACACGCAGGGGCTGTCTTCGCCGTAGAGACTGGCTTCGTCCAGATAGTCCGGCAGAAAAATCAGCATTTTTCGTTCCGCGTCCTCGTAGCCGCCGAAGGCGTGCAGACTTTCCTGCTCGCCGAAGAGATATTTTGCCATTTCCAGCTCCCGGGGGGAGAGAAAGCAGGTGGTGGCGGGGATATTCTTCCGCATTCCCGCGTTCATTTTGTCCCAGAGCTTCGCCAGAAGCAGCCGATCCTCGGCGGACTGGGCGATTTTTTCAATGTTGCTTCGTTCCATGCGATCACCAATGGTACTATACCACAACTTTTGCCGGGTGGGAAGAATTTTTTCTTGTATGATGGCGGCGGGTAGAGTATAATAGGGAAAAAGGAGCGCTTTTCGGCGGAAAGGAATCAGACATGGTGACAGGAATCATCGGCGCGGGAGCGTCGGGAATGGCGGCGGCGCTGGCTGCGGCGGAAAACGAAAGCGGGCAGGTCGTCCTCATGGAGCGGCAGGCGAGGGTGGGGCGCAAGCTTCAGGCCACCGGCAACGGGCGCTGCAATTTATCCAATCTCCACGGGACATCCGGCGGCTACCACGGGGAAAATCCGGGGTTTGCCGACTATGCGCTGGGAAAGTTCCCCCCAACTGCGGCGCTGGAATGGTTCCGGAGTCTGGGGCTTCTTACCGTGGCGGAGGATTCCGGGCGGGTGTACCCCTATTCCGATCAGGCAAATTCCGTGGTGGATGTGCTGCGGTTTGCGCTGGAAAAGCCGAATATCACGGTAAAGCTGGGATTTGAAGCGGAAAAAGTGAAGAAAGCGGCTTCCGGCTTCCGCATCATTTCCGGGGACGAGACGGTGAAGTGCGACCGGCTCATCGTCGCCTGCGGCGGCCTTGCGGGGACGAAGCTGGGGGGCAGCATGTCCGGCTATCAAATTCTGCGGAGCTTTGGCCACAGTTGCACCCGGCTGCGTCCGGCGCTGGTGCAGCTGAAAAGCAGCTGGAACGCGGTTACGAGTCTGAAAGGCGTCCGTGCCAACTGCCATGCGGTCATTCTACACGACGGAAAGCGGTTTTCCGAAAGCACGGGGGAGCTGCAATTTACCCAGTACGGTCTCAGTGGGCCGGTGATTTTCGAGGTGTCCCGGGACGTTTGTCAGGGGGGCGGCGAGTGGCTTTGCCGGCTGGATTTCCTGCCGGATATGGCGGAAGACGCCCTGATATCTGAGCTGAAACGGCGCAGAACAACAAACCTTCCCGTCTCGGAGCTGTTCACGGGAATCCTCCACAACCGCCTTGGCCGGGTGCTGACCCAGACGGCGGGGATTTCCGCGGGCGGGGCGGTTTCCGACCTTTCCGACGAGGAGCTGCGTCAGGCCGCCCATGCGGCGAAGGCGCTGAGCGTACATCTGACCGAACCTATGGGCATGGACAGCGCACAGGTGACGGCGGGGGGCATTCTCACGTCGGAATTTGATGAAACGACCATGGAAAGCCGCCTCGTTCCGGGGCTTTACGCCTGCGGAGAGGTCTTAGACATTGACGGCGACTGCGGCGGCTATAATTTACAGTGGGCGTGGAGCTCCGGCCGTCTGGCCGGACAGAGCGCCGGGAGGAACAACACATGATCCGTTTGAGCGATATTTCCCTGCCGCCGGAACACAGCGCCCACCAGCTTCCCTTTGAGGCGGCGCGGATGCTGCGCATCCCCAACTCCAAAATCCGCGGCGTGCGGATCGTCCGGCGGAGTGTGGACGCCCGGAAAAAGCCCAACGTGCGTATTATTTACACCATCGACGTGACGGTGGATGGCAGCGAAAAGAAAATTCTGAAACAAAGCGGCTGCAAGCGGGCATCCATCGCCCCGGTTACGCGGTACAAGCCGCCCAAATCCGCCTGTTCGCCGGAGAAACGCCCGGTGGTGGTGGGATTCGGCCCCGGAGGGATGTTTGCCGCGCTGATTCTGGCGCTGGCGGGCTGGAAGCCGCTGGTGCTGGAACGGGGAGAGGATGCCGAGTCCCGCCACAAGAAGGTGGAAAAATTCTTCCAAACGGGCGAGCTGGACACGAAAAGCAACGTCCAGTTCGGCGAGGGCGGCGCGGGAACGTTTTCCGACGGCAAGCTGAACACCGGGGTCAACAACCCCAGAATCGGCTGGATTCTGGAACAGTTCGTGGCGGCTGGGGCAAGGGAGGATATTCTCTATGACGCCAAGCCCCACGTAGGCACCGACGTGCTGCTGACCGTGGTGCAGAATCTGCGCAAACGCATCATCTCTCTGGGCGGCGAGGTGCGGTTCAACACGGCGCTGACCGGCCTGCACACCCGGAACGGTGCGCTGACCGGCATCGAAACGACGGCGGGCC
>OHJU01001184.1_pt1 | contig 12194 bp, 9 predicted proteins | sample 1568711 | NCBI WGS metagenome assembly OHJU01 (sample SAMEA3879574, study PRJEB24766) | human gut metagenome | biome: human-associated habitat; feature: feces | place: USA | collected 1985/1987 | reverse complement strand
TAAGTACTACAATGTTACAAATTCAAGCTAAAGCAAAAGTTATAAATGAAAGAAATAAAGTAAATAATACAAGTGATTATATAGGAAAAGAAATTTCAGAAGAGGATTTAAAAAAATTAAATATAGTAGATAATGGAAAAATAAGACTTTTAGCAAAAGAGGATTTAGAAGAATTAGAGGTTACAGAAATAAAACAAGAAAAAGACTTTGTTATAAATTATGAAACTGAAGAAGTTTATTATTTAGATGGATATAAAACTGATGATAACAATATTGTTTATTCTTTAACAGATATTAGCAATTTAGTAGTAAAATAACGGAGGAAAAATGAAAGAGAAAGAAGAAGAAAGATTAAAAGAACTAAAAAAAATAGAACTTGAGTATCATAAAAAAGGGATAAAATATATAGCTGGAATAGATGAAGCAGGAAGAGGTCCACTAGCTGGACCTGTTGTTATTGGATGTGTAATAATGCCTGAAGATTCGATGATAGAAGGAATAAATGATTCTAAGAAAGTTTCTGAAAAGAAAAGAGAAAAACTATATGATGAAATAATAGAAAATGCGATAAGCTGGTCTGTTGCTATAATAGATAAGCAAGATATTGATGAACTTAATATTCTTAATGCTACCAAAAAAGGTGTTACAGAGGCAATACAAGGTTTAAAAACAAAACCTGAATTAATTTTAGTTGATGCATTAAATGGAATAGATACCTGTAATATAAAATATGATTCTATAATAAAAGGTGATGCGAAATGCTACAGTATTTCTGCAGCATCAATACTTGCAAAAGTCACAAGGGATAGAATAATGAGAGAGTGGGATGAAGTATATCCACAGTATGGCTTTGCAAAACATAAAGGCTATGGAACAAAAGCTCATATAGAGGCTCTTAAGGAATATGGTCCATGTCCAATACATAGAAAAACATTTATAAAACATTTTGTTGATTAAAAAGATAAATATTGGAGATAGAAATGAATATTATAGATATTATTGCTAAAAAAAGAGATGGCAAAGAATTAAATACCGATGAAATAAATTTTTTTATAAAAGAGTATACCAATAATAATATAGAAGACTATCAAGCTGCAGCATTAGTTATGGCAATATATATAAATGGTATGAGTTATAGAGAAACCAAAGACTTAACTATGGCCATGGCTAGTTCTGGTGATGTGTTAGATTTATCAGAATTAGGAGAGAATGTTGTAGACAAACACAGTACTGGAGGAGTTGGAGATAAGGTTACTATAATCTTAGCACCACTAATTGCGTCATTAGGTATTCCTGTTGCTAAAATGTCTGGAAGAGGCTTAGGATATACTGGTGGAACTGCAGATAAGATTGAGGCTATTCCAGGTTATAATACAGGAATTTCTGAAAAAGAATTTATAGATAATGTAAAAAATATAGGTATAAGTTTAATTACCCAAACACTTAATTTAGCACCTGCTGACAAAAAAATATATGCATTAAGAGATACTATTGCATGTACAGAAAGCATTCCGCTAATAGCTTCTAGTATAATGAGCAAAAAAATTGCAAGTGGAGCAAATAAAATTGTTTTAGATGTTACTTGTGGTTTTGGTGCTTTTATGAAAAACATAGAAGATGCAAGAGAACTTTCAAGAACTATGATAGAGATAGGAAATTTAGCTAATAGAGAAACTGTGTGTGTAATTACTAATATGAATGAACCACTTGGTTTTGCAGTTGGAAATAGTTTAGAGATAATAGAAGCTATAGAATTTTTACAAGGTAAGATGCCAGAAGACTTAAAACAAGTTGTATTAGAACTTGGTGCGTATATGGTTAAACTTGCAGGAAAAGGTTCAAATATAGAAGAAAATAAAAAAATGCTATTAGAAAATATACAAAATGGTAAAGCATATAATAAGTTTATCGAACTTGTACAAAATCAAGGCGGAGATATAGAATATGTTAAAGATGTAACTAAATTTGAAAAAGCAAAAATAATACAAGAAGTGATTTCGACTACTGAAGGATATGTGCAAGAAATTAATGCTGAAGAAATAGGTAAATTATCATGCGATTTAGGTGCAGGAAGAAAAACTAAAAAGGATAAAATTGATTTACAAGTAGGAATTATTTTAAATAAGAAAATAGGAGATTTTGTAAATAAAGGTGACAAGTTAGCTACAATATATGCAAATGATATAGAGAGGGCTAAAGATACAGAAAATGAACTTCTAAAAACATACAAAATTGGACAAGAAAAAATAGAAGAGAGAACAATTATTGATATAATAGAATAAATAAGAAAAGTTGCTTTGAACATATACAGATTGCTTCGCAATTGCACGAGTATAGGAAACTTAACCTTGTTGATTCAGAAAAATCTGACGATTTTTACTATGCAATAAAGAAAGTTGATAGAAAACAAAAATTTCTATCAACTTTTTCCATTACACATCTTTTCATATTCTTTGCATTTTATTTTATAGTCCATTTGCATGCATAAACATTTATAGTACATATATCCTTGTTCATATTGATTCATGGGATTAAAGAAATTTTCAGGGTCAGGAAAATCATATGACTGATATCCATTTAAATTTGAAAAATCAATATTTTTATCCATAAAATCAACCTCCTAGTTATACATATTCAAAAATACTAACAATATTACTTAAATCTAAAGATAAAAAGCTAAAAAAATGAAATACTAAAAAAGTATAAAAAGCAGCAATAACTCCTTGTAAAAATTTGCCTAAAATATATGACTTAATTGAAACATCTGATTTAGCAGTAAAACTATATACTTGCAATAAAACAGATATTCCACCAAAACCTAATATAAAAGCACAAATAATAATACTAAAAGAAATATTTTTAATAGGAATACTACTTATTTGTTGTAATCCATTTGTTATTTCTAAAAATCCATTTAAAATACCTTGAGCAAAGTCAGGAGTAATATGTAATAAATTAAATAATGGACTTAATATGGCACTACTTAAATCTATAAGATGTGTCCTATTAAAAATAGAGATAATTACAGAAAAAAGAACAATAAATCCACCAATATTTAGTATTGTAAAGATAGAATTCTTTATTGCTGACATCAATACATCTCCAATATTAGAACGATTAACAGTAGTATTTGTAATACGAGTTGTAGAAGAGGAAGTTGCAATATTTACATCTTTATATTCCCAAAATCTAAAAATAATACCTACTGTTAATGAAGCTAAAATATGAGTAACTAATAATATAATTCCTGTTGTGGTATCTTTAAAAAGTCCAATACCAATTGTTCCTAAAATAAATAATGGACCGGAATTATTAGTAAATGCTAATAAACGTTCTGCTTCTGGTTTAGTTAAAATATTTTTATTTCTTAAATCACATACAATTTTTGCACCAACAGGGTATCCACTAACAATTCCCATAATTAATGGATAACTACCTTCTCCAGGAACGTTAAATAGTGGTCTCATAAATTTATTAAAAAATTTACCTAGAATAGCTATTACATTTGTATGGCTTAAAAGTTCTGTGGCAACAAAGAATGGAAAAAGAGCAGGAATAATATTATTTGCCCATAAATATAATCCGTTTTTGGCAGAAGCCAGGTTAGATGTCGAGAATAATACAAGTAATATTGTAAAAAGCACAAAAATAATACTAAAAAAGTTTTTTCTAAGTGAAAAAGTAAGTATCTTCATAGGTTCTCCTTAAATTGAATATTTATTACTATATATATTTCAATTTTTTGGAAAATATTATATAATATATACTGTTAAAGGAGAGAAATATGAATCCAGTATTAGCAGAACTTACTAAATCGGACAAATTTAATGAATATTTAGAAAGAATAAAAAAATCAAATGCCCCAATATCTATATTGGGGTTAGCTGGCGTGGGAGCACCACAAATTGTAGCTTCTACAGAAGAAAATATAAAAAGACCAGTATGTCTTATAACATATAATGAATTACAAGCAAAAAAACTTGCAGAAGAGATAAGAAGTTATATTAATGGAGTGTTCTTTTTTCCGAAAAGAGAAATACTCACATATGATTATGTTGCAGAAAGCAAAGAACTTCCATATGAAAGAATAGAAGTTTTAAAAAATATTAAAAATGGAAAAATTAAGGTTTTAGTGTGTTCTATTGAATCTTTATTACAACCAATAATTTCAGAAGATATTTTGTTTAAAAATAAAATATCTGTAAAAGTTGGAGAAACTTACGATTTAGAAGAATTAAAAAGAAAAATCTCTATGTTAGGTTATACTAAAACAGAAATGATAGATGGAAAAGGTGAATTTAGTAGTAGAGGTGGAATTTTAGATTTATCATTTGATGATAAATATGGAATAAGGATAGAATTCTGGGGTGATGAAGTAGATTCTATTAGAAAATTTGATATACAAACTCAAAGATCTGTAGAGATGATTCAAGAAGTAGAAATAAATCCACTGCATGAATATTTATTAGAAAATAGTTTAGAAGAAGTTTGTAATAAAATATTAAACAATATAGATGAGTATACAGAGAATCAAAAAAATAATGTTAAAGAAGATATAGAATTAATCAAAACAGGAGAATATATTTCAAAAGTTGATAAATATTTTAAATTCTTTTATAGTAAGAAATCCTCATTATTAGATTACATTACTGAAAAATACATTTTATTTTTAGAAGAACCAAAGAAAATCCTAGCTAGAGGTAAAAACATATTAAAAGATATAGAAGGATTAGAAAATGCTTTAATAGAAAAAGAAAGAATAATTCCAAATGCGTTAGAAAATTATATAAGTACAGAAGAGTTCTCTAATAATATTAATGAGATGAAAAAGATATATTTAATTTCTGATGATTTGGGAGATAGTTTAGAAGCTGAAAAATATTATTTTAGATTTAGAACATTAAATTATAACAGATCAGACTTTAATAAATTTATTGATGATATTTTAAAAGCAAAAGAAGAAGGGAAAAAACTATATTTATATGTTAATTCTAAAGAAAAGGCTAAAAAATTACAGGCTGTTTTAGATGAAAATGAAATTATTTCTGAATATAAGGAAGATTTAAAATATTCTGAAATAAGTAATGGAATTGCTGTAAAAATTGTTGTAGGAAGTCTAGAACAAGGCTATGAAAGTTATGAGGCTAATATTCTAGTAATAGTAGCAAATGATTTAATTAGTATAGAAAAAAGAAAAAGAAGAAAAGCAAGTAAGCTTTTTAATGAAGCCGAAAAAATTATTTTCTCAGAATTAAAACAAGGGGATTATGTAGTACATAAAATTCATGGTATAGGTCAATTCGTTGGAGTAAATACTATTGTTACAGATAAAACAACAAAAGATTATATAAAAATAAAATATAAAAATGATGATATGCTTTATATACCAACAGACCAATTAGATAATGTAAAAAAATATATTGGAGGAGGAGATACTCTTCCAAAGATTAACAGACTTGGAAGTAAAGAATGGGAAAATACTAAAGAGAGAGTAAAGAAGAATTTAAGAGAAGTTGCACGAGAATTAATCGAATTATATGCAAAAAGGCAAAAATCTAAAGGTTATGCTTTTTCTAAAGATACCCCTTGGCAACAAGAATTTGAAAATAGCTTTATGTACCAAGAAACAGATGATCAATTAAGATGTATCGAAGAAATAAAAAAAGACATGGAAATGCAAAAGCCAATGGATAGGTTATTATGCGGTGATGTTGGTTATGGTAAAACAGAAGTTGCAATTAGAGCTGCATTTAAAGCTGTTATGGACCAAAAGCAGGTTGCATATTTAGTACCAACTACAGTTCTTGCAGATCAACAATATAAAAGTTTTAAAGAAAGAATGCAAGATTTTCCAGTTAATATAGAAGTTTTAAATAGATTTAGAACTAAAAAAGAGCAACAAGAAATCATTAGAAAACTAAAATTAGGTGAAATTGATATAGTTATAGGAACACATAGAATATTAAGTAAAGATATAGAATTTAAAGATTTAGGCTTATTAATAATTGATGAAGAGCATAGATTTGGAGTTAAAGATAAAGAGAAAATAAAAGAATATAAAAATAGTATCGATGTATTAACAATGACTGCTACACCAATTCCAAGGACATTGCATATGTCAATAGTTGGTGTAAGAGATATGTCTATAATATATGAACCACCTCAAAATAGAAAGCCTGTGCAGACATATGTATTAGAATATGACGAAGAAGTAGTAAAAGAAGCAATTACAAAAGAGCTAGAAAGAGATGGTCAAGTATTTTACTTATACAATAATGTAGAAGGTATAGAAAGAAAGGCAAATGAAATATTAAAATTAGTGCCAGAAGCCAAAGTAAGTTATGCACATGGTAAGATGTCTGGTAATGAGTTAGAGAATATAATGCTTGATTTTATTAATGGTGAAACAAATGTATTAGTTTGTACAACAATTTTAGAATCTGGAATTGATATTCCAAATGCAAATACGATAATTGTAGAAAATGCAGATAGATTAGGATTGGCTCAGTTGTATCAAATAAGAGGAAGAGTTGGAAGAAGTGATGCACAAGCATATGCATATATCACCTATAAGAGGGATAAGCTATTATCAGAAGTTGCAGATAAAAGATTAAAAGCGATGAAGGAATTTACAGAGTTTGGTTCTGGATTTAAGATTGCGATGAGAGACTTAGAAATAAGAGGAGCAGGAAGTATGCTCGGGGAAATCCAACATGGACATATGGAACAAGTTGGTTATGATACATATTGCAATTTATTAGATCAAGTTATAAAGGAAATGAAAGATATTCCTCAAGAAGAAGAGGAAAAAGATGTACAAATAGACTTAAATGTATCAAGTTATATTCCAGACAGTTATATAACAGATTCAAGCCAAAAGATAAAAATTTATCAAGATATTGCTTTGTGTAGAACAGAAGAGGATATTCAAAATATAATAGATGAAATGATTGATATTTATGGCGAGATTCCAGCAGAGGTAGAGAATCTATTAAATATTGCAAGGATAAAGTCTTTAGCTAAGAAACTACATATTTTTAGAATTCAACAAAAAGCTAATGGAGTAGTATTTTCTTTTGAAGGTGAGAGTTTTAAATTTGATATTGTGGATAAACTACTTAAAGAGTATAGAAATAAAATTAAATTTTCCCCAGGAAAAGACCCATATATTACATACAAAATAGAGGAATTATCAGATGATAAGATTTTATTTAGTATTAAAGAATTCTTAAAATTCTTATGCGAAAACTAGGAGGTAAATATGCAAATTATTACTAGTAAAGATAATGAAAATATAAAAAGTATAAAGAAACTAAAGGAAAGAAAATATAGAGATTTAAATAATGAATATATAATAGAAGGAATAAAAATATTAAAGGAAGCTATTCAAGAAAAAGCTGTTATTAAAAAAATTGTAATATGTGAGGAATGCCTAGCTAATAACATAATAGATGAAAAACTTTTGTATGAAATAGCTAAATATGATTGTTTGTATGTAAGCAAAAAGATTTTTGGAGGTCTTACAGATGTTTCTAAACCACAAGGAATATTAGCAGTAGTAGAAAAGAATAATAAAAAGGATATCAATTATAATGAAGATATAATTCTGGCATTAGATGGTCTGCAAGATCCAGGAAATTTAGGAACTATATTACGAACTTTAGATAGTGCAAATTTATCACAAGTTATAGTATCTAAAGATACGGTTGATGCCTATAATCCTAAGGTTGTAAGATCAACAATGGGAGCAATTTTTAGAGTTAATATAGTAGAAGCAGAAAATCTTAAAGAAACTTTAAAAGAAATGAAAAGACATAAATATAAAGTTATGTGTACAGACCTAACAGCAAGTAAAAATATTTATGAAATAGATTATAATAAAAAAATATTAGTAATTGGAAACGAAGCTAATGGAATATCTAAAGAATTATTAGATATGGCCGATGAAAAAATTATTATTCCAATGCTAGGAAAAACAGAAAGTTTAAACGCATCAGTTGCAACAAGTATTATAGTATATGAATATGTAAGAAGAAAAATCGGGATTCGGATAGGGATTCGGGGACGTTCCTTAAGTCCCGATTTGTAAATAAAAAATTAACACAGTATATATTTTATATACTGTGTTTTTATTAGTAAAAATATTTAATTATTTTCTTCATCTTCGCAATTTAAAGCTTTCATAATTTTAGGATATATATCTGTAGCATTATTTTTCCAATTATCTACAATTCGTTTTGCGTGTTCGCTAGATCCAGCAAGGGTTCTTATTTCGAACACTGTTTCACCATTTTCTGTAATTTTACAAAAAATTTTAAAAGATTTATCATTTTTAGGAAGATATTCTGCTGAAACAGAAACTTCATTTTCTATTATATTTAATTCGTTTTTGAAATTTTTATCTACTTTTAATTTTAAAATACCAGGAATCATATCACCGGTTAATCTTAAGGCTTCTATACCTTTTGGTGTTATTTTATAAAGAGTATTGTCATCTATTTTTTTGGAAGATATATATTCTGCAGCCATCAAATCTAATAAAAACTGTTGGAAGTAAAAATAATTAATGTCTGTTATCGTTAATACTAATTTTAAAAATTCATCATTTGTAATAGGTTTATTTATTTTATAAAGAATATATAAAATTAGTGCTTTTAATTCTGCCATCGTGTCTTTATCAGAAGATAATTTCATTTATTGTTCAACTCCTTATGTAATAATACAGAAATTATAACACTAAACTACAAAAAATACTATACTATTTATATAAGAAATGTTATAATTATACCAATTGATTGAATTATTAAATAGTTGCTTTTAATAATATTGTTAGTCAGCGGAGGGAATAATGAAAAATTATTATGAAATATTAGAAGTTAATGAAAATGCATCTAAGGAAGTAATAGATAAAGCATATAAAGTCTTAGCTAAAAAATATCATCCGGATTTACAAGAAGAAAAAAATAAAAAAGCTGCCGAAGAGAAAATAAAGAGTTTAAATGAAGCATATGAAATTTTATCTAATCCTCAAAAGAAGCAAGCTTATGATGCAAAAAGAGCACGACTTAAACAAGAAGAGGAAAAAAGGAAACAAGTAGAACATCAAAACTATGTTAATAATATTAGCAATGTATATGCAAGACAATATACAAATGTACAAAGAGAAGCAGAAACAAATAAAGCTATAAATAAACAATTTAAAAAAGAATATAATAAAGAGTTACGAAAACTAAGATTGCAAGGCTTTATTAGAAAAGTAATTGCAATAGTAAGTGTAATTGCAGTTCTTGCATTAATATGTTTTATTATATATAAAATTCCTGCAACTAATAGATGGCTACATAATTTATATGAAAATAATATTATAATAAAAGCAATTGTTGATGCTATAAGTTAAAAGGGAGGGGATACTTATGATGAAGTTACTTAAAAAAACGTTTAGTATAGTAGTAATATTATTAGTTATTTTTTCTACTGTTAATGTAACTAAAGTAAATGCTGCTAATACAACAGAAACAACTTATAAAATAAGACAAATAACAAATGAAAATGAAATAACAAGCAGTTCAGGTAATGAATATTTAATTGTTTATGAAGAGGATAATGTAAATTATGCTTTAGCAAGTACAGTAAAGGAAGATAGTCCTTTATTTGCGATGGGGCTAGATAATGCAGAAGAAGTTGATATTGAAAATGATACATTAACATATAATGGAGATCAAAATATACTTTGGCTATTTACCAAAAGTCTAAATTCGGTATCAGAAGGAGAAGATAAACCAGTAATAGAAGCTGCTGCTTCAGTATATGATGGTGATAATGAAGTAAGAAAACAACTTGAATTTAGTGTTACAAATACACAAAAAAATCCAGCAGGAATAGAATATACATCTAACGGATATACTTTTAATTTCCATTTTGATGGTAATGGATATGTAAAATTAGAACAAAATAATGGAATTGCCAAATATAGTTATTTAAGATTCTTATCCTCTGATAAAAGATTTTTATCAAGTACACCAGGAAAAGCTGCAAAAGTAAAAATTTATGAAGTGTTAAAAAGTTATACTCCAAGAGGAGAGTATGAAGTATCAAATATAGAAAGTGAACCTCAATATCCAAATCCAGGTTCTGTTAGCATAAATAAAGAAGCAACAGTAAGTGACAAATATGAAGAAAACGGAACTGCAACTGTAAAATTAGAAACAGTAGCACAACCAATTAAGAAAAATACAGATGTAGTACTAGTATTGGATGATTCAAATAGTGTATATGAAAAAATAAATGAAAATAGCGAAGATAGAAAAGTAGATACAATAAAAGAGACGGCTAGTGAATTTGCAAGTAAAGTACTAGAATTTAATTCAGATAATAGAATTGCAGTCGTAAAATTTGCTGGTGAAATTATAGATGAGCAAGAAACAGAAAATTTAGGCTTTTCTAATGATATAGAAAAAATAACAGAATTAATTAATAAAGATAAAACTAATTTTGATGGAGGTACTAATTACACAGAGGCGTTTAGAGAAGCAAATGAACTTTTAGAGACAGTAGCTCCAGAGAATAGAGATTCAGTAGTAGTATTTATATCAGATGGTGCACCATCAATTTATAATAGACTAAAATATACTGTATATAAAGAAACAACAGATGGTGAAGTAGGACATCATGCAGATAATTGGGTAAATTACTTTTTAAATAATGAATTAAAAGAAAATACATTAATGAAAGAAGCAGGAACTAAAATATATACAATTGGTTCAGAAAACTCAGATAAAGCCATTACTAGTACAGGTGCATTTGTCGTAAATTCAGAAGATACAAAACAACTATTACAAAATTTATCTACAGGAAAATCATATTTTTATGATTGGGCTAATATGCCAGAAGAACTAGAAAATATATATAATGATATATTTAAGGATTTCTACATATATCCAAAAGATAGTAAAGTAACAGATGTTTTAGGAGAAGACGTAGTTTTATTAAATAAAAATACTAATGAGTTAAATCCAAAAATTCAGATAAAACATGGAGAAGAAATTGTTGAGAAAATTACTTTTAATGAAACTGGAACAGAAGCATATTCTAATTTACAGCAAGATAAAAACATAATGACAGTTGAAGGAGATACATATAAAATTGAAAGTAATTATGTGTCTTATGATTCAAACGCTAAAACATTTTCATGGAATATAGGAAATATAGATAATACGGGTTATTCTCTTGAATATACTGTATACTTAACAGAAACTGTAAATTTATATGATGATGGAACAAGTAGACAAACAGGAAAATATGATACAAATAAGGAGGCACATTTAGAATATGTAAATCATTTGAATGAAAATATTAGAAAAGATTTTCCTGTGCCACAAATTGATTGGAAACTAATAAATGAAAGTGGAGAAGTAATAAAAACAGGAGATAACATTATATATTATGTAAGTGCACTTGGAATACTAGTATTACTTCTTGGAATTAATAAAATTAGAAAAATAGTGGTGAAATAATTTGATTGTAAAAGATGAAAAAAGAGGGAAAATTAGAATTAGCATAAATTTATGGAAATTGCTTATATACATATCTATAATTGTTTTGATCGCTAACATTATAATTTGGTTTTTGAATAATAAAAGTAATGCAGATATAAGTTCAGAAATAAATGATAACAGTATAGAAAATAAGCTTATTAAAATAGGAGATAAAGAAATAGAAACGGTAGAAACAGATTTTAATAAATTAAAAGAAAAAAATGCTGATATTAAAGCTTGGATAAAAGTTAACAATACAAATATTAATTATCCTGTTGTACAAGCATCTAATAATAGTTTTTATTTAACTCATAATTTATATAAAGAAAAAAATTCAGCAGGATGGATTTTTGCAGACTATAGAAATAATCTAGAAACATTAGATAAAAATACAATTTTATATGGACATAACAGATTAAATGATACAATGTTTGCTGAATTAGAAAATACATTGAATGCAGATTGGTATGAAAATGAAAACAATAAATATATTACATTTAATACTGAATATAAAAACTATATTGGAGAAATAATATCTGTATATAAGATAAAAGCTTCTGATTTTATAGTAAGCAATTATTATGAAGAAAATGAATTTATAAACTATATAGAAAGTATAAAGAATAGAAGCATATATGATTTTAATACAGAAGTGAATGC
>OHJU01001134.1_pt1 | contig 12569 bp, 9 predicted proteins | sample 1568711 | NCBI WGS metagenome assembly OHJU01 (sample SAMEA3879574, study PRJEB24766) | human gut metagenome | biome: human-associated habitat; feature: feces | place: USA | collected 1985/1987 | reverse complement strand
GGGGCAGCTCTATGGTGAGATGAAGGAGTTTTTCCCCGAAAATGCAGTAGAGTACTTTGTTTCCTACTACGACTATTACCAGCCGGAGGCATATGTACCGCAGTCTGATACGTACATAGCCAAGGATTCCTCTGTAAATGATGAGATAGATAAGCTCAGGCTTTCAGCCACGGCAGCGCTCACAGAGCGAAAGGATGTCATTGTCGTGGCATCGGTTTCCTGCATATACGGACTTGGAAGTCCTGATGAGTGGACAGGCATGAGTATTTCGCTGCGCCCGGGGCAGGAGAGGGACAGGGATGATCTCGCGAGGGCTCTCATAGATTTACAGTACACCAGGAATGATATGGATTTTCACCGAGGCACCTTCAGAGTGCACGGTGATGTGCTTGATATATTTCCGGCAAATGCCGATGATACAGCAATCAGGGTTGAGTTTTTCGGTGATGAGATAGATCGGATAGTGGAGGTTGATGTGCTGACCGGCGAGGTAAAGTGCTCGCTTGAGCACACGATGATTTTCCCTGCATCCCACTATGTAGTTTCGCAGGAGAAGATAAATGAGGCCTGCCTCAATATAGAGAAAGAGCTTGATGAGCGTGTGAAGTATTTTAAAGGCGAGGACAAGCTCATAGAGGCTCAGCGAATAGCAGAGAGGACCAATTTTGACATAGAGATGATGAGGGAGACAGGCTTCTGCTCGGGAATTGAGAACTATACGAGGCATCTGAACTTTGCAAAGCCGGGGGAGCCTCCTATGACACTCATAGATTTCTTCCCGGATGATTTTCTCATAATCGTGGATGAGTCACATATCACGATTCCGCAGATAGGCGGTATGTATGCGGGTGACCGCTCCAGAAAGACCACTCTTGTAGACTATGGTTTCAGACTGCCATCGGCCCTTGACAACAGACCTCTCAATTTCGAGGAGTTCGAGGGTAAAATAGACCAGATGCTCTTTGTCTCAGCCACTCCTAATAAGTATGAGAATGAGCATGAGCTGCTTCGTGCGGAGCAGATTATCAGACCGACAGGACTTTTGGATCCTGAGATATCAGTGCGCCCTGTTGAGGGACAGATTGATGACCTTGTGTCAGAGGTCAATAAGGAGACTGCAAACCATCACAAGGTGCTTATCACCACACTCACAAAGCGTATGGCTGAGGATCTCACAAACTATATGGCAGAGCTTGGCATCAGGGTAAAGTACCTGCATTCAGATATAGATACACTTGAGAGAGCGGAGATAATACGTGACCTGCGTCTTGACGTATTTGACGTGCTCGTCGGCATCAATCTGCTCAGGGAGGGTCTTGATATCCCGGAGATTACACTTGTTGCCATACTCGATGCGGATAAGGAAGGCTTCCTTCGCTCAGAGACCTCACTTATACAGACGATAGGACGTGCCGCACGTAACAGTGAGGGCCATGTTATCATGTACGCTGACAAGATTACAGACTCCATGCGTGTCGCAATTGACGAGACAAAGCGTCGTAGAAAGGTACAGGAAGAGTACAATGAGGCTCACGGCATCACGCCGCAGACTATACAGAAATCCGTGCGTGATCTCATAGCTATCTCAAAGAAGGTAGCGGCCGATGAGAATTCTCTTGACAAAGATCCGGAGTCAATGAGCAAAAAAGAGCTTGAGAAGCATATCGCAGATATAGAGAAAAAGATGAAAAAAGCAGCGGCAGAGCTCAATTTCGAGGCGGCTGCTGAGTACAGGGATAAGCTTATTATGCTTAAAAACACATTGAGAGACGTAAAATAAAAGCTTATAACATCCGGAAGCAATTTGGAGGAACACAAATTATGGCAAAAAAAGAAAGAAAATACATCAAAATACGAGGTGCCAGTGAGCACAATCTAAAGTGCGTCAGTCTCGACATCCCAAGAGATGAGTTTGTTGTTTTTACAGGGCTTTCAGGCTCCGGCAAGTCATCACTGGCATTTGATACCATATATGCTGAGGGGCAGCGAAGGTACATGGAGTCACTTTCATCGTATGCGCGTCAGTTTTTAGGACAGATGGAGAAGCCGAATGTGGAGTCTATAGAGGGACTTCCGCCTGCCATTTCCATTGCCCACGTTCAACTGTCGGAACGGTTACAGAGATATATGATTACTTCAGACTGCTTTATGCAAGAATTGGAATACCACACTGTCCGAAGTGCGGGCGTGCCATTACAAAGCAGACGATAGACCAGATGGTGGATACTGTTATGGCGCTGCCTGAGCGCACCCGTATCCAGCTTCTTGCACCGGTGGTCAGAGGCCGCAAGGGTGAGCACCAGAAGCTGTTCGAGAGAGCCAAAAAGAGCGGATACGTGCGTGTGATTGTAGATGGCAGCATGTATGAGCTCTCCGAGGATATCCCGATGGAGAAAAATATAAAGCACAATATTGATATTGTTGTAGACCGTTTGGTTGTAAAGCCGGGCATAGAGAAGAGGCTTACTGATTCACTTGAAAATGTATTTGAACTGACAGAGGGCAATGCCATAGTTGATATTGTGGATGGCGAACAGATGACCTTTTCCCAGAATTTTGCGTGCCCTGACTGTGGCATAAGCATAGATGAGGTTGAGCCGAGAAGCTTCTCCTTCAACAATCCGTTCGGAGCATGCCCGACCTGCTACGGACTCGGCTACAAGATGGAGTTTGACCCGCAGCTTATGGTGCCTGACTCATCGCTTTCAATATCAGAGGGCGCCATACAAGTGATGGGCTGGCAGTCATGTACAGACCCAAAGAGCTATACCTATGCGACACTTCGTGCGCTGCATGAGGGCTATGGGCTTCCTCTCGACACACCGATTGATGATTTATCTGCAGATATGAAAAAACTGCTTTTTTACGGTGGAGATGGCAGAGTGCTCAAGGTCAGATACAAAGGTCAGAGAGGCGAAGGCGTCTATGACCTTGTATGGAACGGCCTTGTGGACAATGTTGAGCGCCGATACAAGGAGACCTTTTCTGATACGGCAAAGGCAGAGTATGAGCAGTTTATGCGCATTACTCCGTGTACGAGCTGTAAGGGGCAGAGACTTAAGCCGTCGTCACTTGCCGTTACGGTTGCGGACAAGAACATATATGAGATGACCTCCATGTCTGTGAAGGAGCTTGTGAAGTTCCTTGCTGATATAGAGCTTACAGAGCAGCAGCACTATATAGGAGACCAGATACTAAAGGAAATCCGTGCGAGAGTTGGCTTTTTGCAGCAGGTCGGCCTTGATTATCTCACCCTTACCCGTGGCACGGCAAGCCTTTCAGGCGGGGAAGCCCAGCGAATCAGGCTTGCCACGCAGATTGGCTCAGGACTTGTAGGTGTGGCATATATACTTGATGAGCCAAGTATCGGACTGCATCAGAGGGACAACGACAAGCTGCTTGGTGCACTTATGAATCTTAAGAATCTGGGAAATACGCTCATAGTTGTGGAGCATGATGAGGATACCATGCGTGCAGCGGATTATATCGTGGATGTAGGACCGGGAGCCGGTTCACACGGCGGGGAGATAGTGGCAGCAGGATCGTTAAAGGACATTATAAAGTGCAAAAAATCACTCACAGGAGCATATCTGAGCGGTAAAATAAAGATACCGGTGCCACAGGAGAGGCGCAAGCCAAGCGGATATATCACGATAAGAGGAGCCAGGGAGAATAACCTGAAAAATATTGATGTGCAGATACCTCTTGGTATCATGACCTGTGTTACAGGCGTGTCGGGCTCGGGAAAGAGCTCATTGACCAATGAGATACTCTACAAGCATCTGGCCAAATCCTTAAACAGAGCCAGGTGTATCGCAGGTGACCACGATGGTATAGATGGTCTTGAACAGCTTGATAAGGTCATAGACATCGACCAGTCACCGATAGGCCGTACACCCCGCTCTAATCCTGCCACATATACAGGTGTGTTTGACATGATAAGAGACCTGTTTGCATCAACACCTGATGCCAAGGCAAAGGGCTATAAAAAGGGCCGTTTCAGTTTCAATGTAAAGGGCGGTCGGTGTGAGGCCTGTGGCGGTGATGGAATCCTTAAGATAGAGATGCATTTCCTGCCTGATGTATATGTGCCGTGTGAGGTCTGTGGAGGCAAACGATATAACAGGGAGACACTCGATGTAAAGTACAAGGGCAAGAGCATATACGATGTTCTTGATATGACAGTGGAGGAGGCACTTGAGTTTTTCAAAAATGTGCCAAAGATCCAGAACAAAATCCAGTCGCTCTATGATGTCGGACTATCCTACGTGAAGCTGGGACAGCCGTCCACAGAGCTTTCGGGTGGTGAGGCACAGCGTATCAAGCTTGCCACAGAGCTTAGCAGAAAGAGCACCGGAAAGACCATATATATACTTGATGAGCCTACCACAGGACTGCACTTTGCAGATGTACACAAGCTTGTGGAGATACTGCGCAGGCTCTCAGACGGAGGCAATACGGTGGTTGTTATCGAGCACAACCTCGACGTGATAAAGACAGCTGACTATATCATAGATATGGGACCTGAGGGCGGAGACGGCGGCGGAACCGTCATAGCGCAGGGCACACCTGAGGAGATATGCGAGGTAAAACAGTCATATACAGGCCGGTTTTTGAAACCATATCTGGAAAAAGACAAGGATAAACTTTAAAATTTTATTAAATATGACCTTTTTCAAAAAAAAAGTTTGAAAAATGGGATTTATTGTATATAATAAGAGAGTGTATGTGTAAATTTAAAGATATGGCAGGAAAGGGGCTATTAAAATGGTCGGATCAGATATCGGAATCGATTTAGGAACAGCAAGTATACTTGTTTATATAAAAGGAAAGGGTGTTGTGTTAAAGGAGCCTTCAGTAGTAGCCTTTGACAGGGACACCAACAAGATTAAGGCAATCGGAGAGGAAGCACGCCTCATGCTCGGAAGGACACCGGGTAATATCGTTGCAGTCAGACCGCTGCGTCAGGGTGTTATCTCAGATTATACAGTTACAGAGAAGATGATCAAGCACTTCATCCAGAAGGCGCTTGGTAAGAAGAGCTTCAGAAAGCCGCTCGTGAGCGTATGTGTGCCAAGTGGTGTTACAGAGGTTGAGAAGAAGGCCGTTGAGGATGCTACATTTGCAGCAGGAGCCAGAGATGTTAAGATTATCGAGGAGCCAATCGCAGCTGCAATCGGTGCAGGTATTGATATTTCAAAGCCGTGCGGAAATATGATAGTAGATATCGGAGGCGGTACATCAGATATAGCAGTTATCTCACTCGGTGGTTCGGTAGTCAGCACATCTATCAAGATAGCCGGAGATGATTTTGATGAGGCAATTGTCAGATACATGAGAAAGAAGCATAACCTTCTCATCGGAGAGAGAACAGCTGAGGATATCAAAATCAAGATTGGTACATGCTATCCTCTCGCACAGCCGGAGACAATTGAGGTAAGAGGAAGAAACCTTGTAACAGGACTTCCAAGGACTATTACAGTCAGCTCAGAGGAGACAGAGGAAGCACTTCGTGAGGCAACTCTTCAGATAGTTGAGGCAGTGCACTCAGTGCTTGAAAAGACTCCACCAGAGCTTGCAGCCGATGTCGCAGACAGAGGAATCGTGCTTACAGGAGGCGGTTCACTGCTCAGAGGTCTTGAGGAGCTTATCGAGGAAAAGACAGGCATCAATACAATGACTGCAGAGCAGCCTATGACATGTGTTGCTATCGGTACAGGAAAGTATGTAGAGTTCCTTGCAGGCAAGAGAGATGAAGAATTCTAGAATATACGTTTTATAACAGGCAGCCGTGAGGGCGATGATATGTCCCTGCATTGCAGGAATGTATTGTCGCTTTTTTGTTAATATTGTTACAAATGGGGATATTACAGTCAGGGGGATTAGTGAACAAAATAAAGGATATTGGGAGAGGCGTAATCAATCTGGTATTTCCACCGCGCTGTCCGGTATGTGATGGTATAATTGGTCCGGTTGAGAGATATATACACAGCAGATGCTGTGAAAAGCTCTTTCCGGTTGAGCAGCCACAGTGTATGCGTTGCGGGAAGCCGGTTTTGTCTGAGCGAAGAGAGTATTGTGACGACTGCGCACGGGCACTCGAGCATCACAGGCAGATGCGGGAGGATGACAGCTACAGGCAGGGCAAGGCGCTTTTTGCATACAAGGGCAGCATAAAGCAGACCATGTACAGGTTCAAGTATTCAAACAGACGTGAGTATGCGGCTTATTTTGCACAGACAGCAGTGGAAAGATATTCGGACTGGATACAGAGATGTGGGATAGATGTTATTATTCCGGTGCCGATGCACCGTAAAAAAATGCGCCAGAGAGGCTACAATCAGGCAGAGTGTTTTGCAAGGGCATTGTCTGAAAAAACAGGCATAAGGATGGCAAAAGGGCTTGTGCGCAGAGTGAAAAATACCAGTCCACTCAAGACAATGGGGTATGTTGAACGCAGAAATTGTCTCGAGGGGGCTTTTCAAGTGGCGGATAGTATTGTACAATATGACCAAATACTAATAGTAGATGATATATATACTACAGGCAGTACGGCAGAGTCGATTGGGCATGAGATAGCAAAGAAATGTCCTGGCCGTGTATATGTGCTGTGTATTTGCATAGGACAGGGAAGTTAGGAGGGTTTTATCAGATGAGAATATCTAATTGTAAGGGCTGTGGCAGAATATTTAATGTACTGTCAGATGAGCAGTACTGCCCGAACTGCCAGAAAAAAATGGATGAGAAATTTGATATAGTAAAGAGATTTGTTGAGGATAATCCAAATGTGCCGGTTGAGACAGTGGCCAAGGAGACCGATACATCCATGAAGCAGATAAATAGGTGGATACGTGAGGAAAGGCTTTCGTTTTCACCGGATTCATCATATGGTATACCATGCGAGAACTGTGGCAGGATGATACGTACAGGCAGATTTTGTGATGAGTGCAAGACTAAGCTCACAAACACACTACGCAGTGCCCTTGACACACCAAAGAGCCAGGATAGGCAGCTGTGGCAGCAGGATGACAAAAACCGTATGAGATATATCAAGTAACAGGTAAGAGGATGATTTATGATAAACGAAGAAAAAGTAAGGGAACTGTTTAATATTGCTCTTTGTGACAGCAAAAGCGATGACAGCCGTGTGCAGAAGCAGTCCGCAAGCTACTACGGATGGGATTATATATGGAAAGAGGGCTTAAAAAGCTTCTTTACAGGTACATTCGCATTTGCAGGGCTTGTTGTGATGTGGGTTGCTGTCAATGCAGCAGAGCTTTTGGACAGAATCAATAAGCTTGATTTTAAGGCAATAGGTGTCACAATAGGCATACTGTATATTGCATTTATGGCGGTTTACATTTTTGTCACAATTGTGGTGTATACTGCAAGATATAAGGCCGGCAGAAGAGAAGTGCGCAAATACGCAAATCACCTGAAGGCAGTGGGCAGAATATATTCCCGTGAGGAAAAGATTAAGCGTTAGGGAGGCTTTATGAACAAGTTACTGGAAATTAAGGATAAGGCAGTCAAATTTTGCGGTGAGTATGAGCACTTTATACTTCCGGTTGTGAGATTTGCCGTTGCATTTATCGCATTTATAACAATAGATTTGAATATCGGCTATATGGCGAAAATCAGCTCGATGCTTGTGGCACTGCTTTTAGCGCTTGTGTGTGCACTGCTTCCGGTGAATGCAATACTCTGGATTGCTTCGATTATGATACTTTTAGATATGTATGCGCTGTCCATAGAGGTTTGTGCTATCACATTTGTACTTTTTTTAGTACTGTATTTTGTCTATTTCCGTTTTGCACCGAAGGATGGCATGCTTGTGATACTCACACCTATATGCTTTCAGCTTCACATACCATCTGTTATGCCGGTTGCAGCAGGTCTTTTAAGAAGAGCTTATTCTTTTGTTGCAATAATATGTGGCACACTGTTGTACTATTTCTTTGACGGAATCAGACAGAATGCATCAGCGCTTGCAGAGGTGGTAGATAAAAAGGGGCAGAGCACTACAAAGCTCAATGTGACAATGGGACAGCTTCTTGACAACAAAGAGATGTTTATAGTTATGGCAATCTTTGTTATCACCACACTGGTGGTGTATCAGGTCAGACGATTGAAAATCAACAATTCATGGACTGTTGCTACCATAGCAGGAGGGCTCATACAGTTGGTTGCACTTGTTGTTGCCTATTTGGTGCTCGGACTGCCGGAGAAGATAATCTGGCTTGTGCTCAGCACTGTAGTTGCTATTTTTGCAGGTGTTGTCATACAGTTTATATTTATGAATCTTGACTATGCACGTACAGAAAACGTACAATTTGAGGATGATGAATATTACTATTACGTCAAGGCAGTTCCAAAGAAGATGATTGCCAAGGAGGAAAAGGTTGTAAAGCACTTTGGCAATACAGGAAGCCTTGGAAAGAAGATTCCGAGACATAATCAGGAAAATATCAGCAAAGAGGCTATTGCAAAAGATCTCGAAATAGACGAAAATATATTTGAGGATGACAAATAGTTACATAGTATAAGAGAAAGGAGGGCGCTATGGATAATGTGAGTGGTGTATTGATACGCTTCAAGGATCAGTTCCTTACATTCACAAATGTGCCGGGCATCAAAATCGGTGTGATAGACATTATAGAGATACTTATTATTTCAGTGCTCTTCTATCATATACTTTTGTGGATAAAGACCACGAGGGCATGGAATCTGTTCAAGGGCCTTATTATCATACTGTTGTTTGTGCTTGTTGCAGCATTGTTCCAGATGGATACAATACTGTGGCTTGCTGAGAAACTCTTTAATATAGGTCTCGTGGCACTTGTTGTTATTTTTCAGCCTGAGCTTCGAAATGCCTTGGAGAATATTGGTGGAAAGACCTTTTTGGGTGATTTTTTTAATACCGGCAGAGGCGAAATTGAGAAATTCTCCGACAAGACAATCGATGAGCTGGTGCGTGCATGCTTTGCGATGGGCAGAGTAAAGACAGGAGCACTAATAGTCATGGAGGATGAGATAAATCTGGGAGAGTATATCAGAACAGGAATAGATGTGGATGCCATACTTACAAGTCAGCTCCTCATCAATATTTTTGAGAAAAATACACCGCTTCATGACGGAGCGGTTATCGTGCGTGGCAACCGTGTGGTGTCAGCTACATGTTACCTTCCGCTATCAGACAGCCTGTCACTCTCGAAGGATTTGGGAACCAGACACCGTGCAGCGGTCGGAGTCAGTGAGGTAAGTGATTCGCTTACCATCATAGTTTCAGAGGAGACAGGAGCAGTTTCTACAGCATACAAGGGGCAGATTGAGCACGATATAGATGCCGATCATCTACGCACACAGCTTAAGCTTCTGCAGAACAGACATAGGGAGCCGGGTAAGTTTGAATTAATTAAAAGGAGGTTTAAGAATGGGAAAGAAGCTTCTAAAAACCTTCACAAATAATATAGGCTTTAAAATACTCGCGATAGCATTTGCATTTATACTCTGGCTTGTGGTCTACAATCTCAATGACCCGGTCAAGACAAAGACATTTACCACAACAGTCACCGTCACAGGCCGTGATTCGGTTGTTGACAAGGGGCTATGGCCTACCATCAAGGATTCGGAAAAGACCATCAGCTTTTCGGTATCAGGTAAGAGAAGCTATCTGAACGAGCTTGATGATTCCGATTTTTACGCAAATGTTGACCTTGCAAATATCATAGTAGATAAGGATGATACGAATAAGGCAAGCGTAAAGGTAGATATTGGATGCACCAAGTACAGACATTCGATTACCTTCAACGGTGGAGACCATATGCTCCCGCTTTCAGTTGAAAAATATATGCAGAAGCAGTTTGAGGTAAAGGTATCATTGGATGGAAGTCTCTCAGGTGCGAAAGCACTGGGAAATAAGCCACAGGCAAATCCAAAGGTAGTAAAGATCGGAGGTCCTGAGTCCATTGTTTCAACTATAGCATCGGCCAATGTAAATATAAAGGTCGATGACAATACCATAATATCAGATAATCAGATAACTGATCGCGGTGATCTCACTCTGATTGATGATAATGGCGATGAGATAGATATATCAAAGCTTGATGTGGACAGCCAGTATCAGTCTATAGCAGTGACCGTTGATGTCCTAAGTACCAAGGAGGTGCCTATCAAGTGTACTACGACAGGCTCACCGGCAGGAGGAAAGAGCGTGCTCGGAGTAGAACTATCAGAGGAGTCTGTAATGCTCAAAGGTAATGCAGAAGCATTGAACAATATCACATCTATAGATGTGGGCCCAATCGATATATCGGGCGCAACAGACGATATAAGTACATCTGTTGACCTGACAGGATATCTGCCGGATGGAGTTTTTATAGTGAACTCATCCAAGGCAAAGCTCAGTATAGATATAAAGATTGAAACAAATGCGACTTCAACCATGACGCTGAACAGTTCCAATATCACATATGACGGACTGGAAGAGGGATATACGCTTACATTTGTAACAGATAAGAGCAGTGTCGTAGTAAGCGGCACCCAGTCTGATATAGATACGCTTTCGGGAACTACACTGAAGGGGAAAATTGATGTGACAGGCCTTGGTACAGGTACACATACAGTGACGGTAAAGCCAAATCTGGATGAGACCAAGTACACATGGGGCGAGATAAAGGTTCAGATAGTTATCGGAAGGAAAGGTGACGGAGGCGGCACAACGGGAACTGATGGTACAGGAACAGCCTCGGGCTCAATAACAGGCGATACCGGCACAGGCGGTTCATCGTCATCGGGCAGCACATCGTCAGGAAACACCGGAAATAACGGCTCTGACAGTTCATCACATTGATAGATATATAACCGAAAAGAGGTAATAAAAGTGGTAGCACAAAAAATAATAATCAAGAATCCTACCGGATTACATTTACGTCCGGCCGGCAATCTCTGCAAAGAGGCAATGAAATTTAAATCAAAGGTAACATTTATATAACGAGAAAAATGTAGCTAATGCAAAGAGTGTACTTTCAGTGCTTGGAGCATGCATAAAGTCAGGCGATGAGATAGAGCTTATCTGCAATGGCGAGGATGAGAGTGAGGCGCTTGAATATCTTATACAGTACATCAAGGATGGACTCGGAGAGTAGTACACAAGGAAACAGGTATACATGGAGAAACATATATATGGAGAAGCTTTTAACCATAGTCGTTCCGGCTTACAATGTTGAAAAGTATATAAAGAACTGTCTTGACTCGTTTATAGATTTGTCTGTGCTCAGAAGTCTGGAGATACTCATAGTGGATGATGGTTCCACAGATTCCACAGCCAGCCTGGCACATACCTACGAGCAGAAATATCCATACAGCTTCAAGGTGCTCTCCAAGGAGAACGGAGGCCATGGATCTACCATCAACTATGCGATACCGCGCGCAACAGGAAAGTATTTCAAGGTGGTGGATGGTGATGACTGGCTGGACAAGAGCCTTTTGCCACAGTTTATACAGCTTTTGAAGCACACCCACTCGGATGTCATATCCAATGACTTCAACCTGGTGGATGATAGGACAAAGAAGGTCACAAAGCGCAGAAAGGCAGTGTCCAACTCTTATCACTACAACAGGGAGTGGGGCTTTGCTGAGGCTGTCATGGATCCTCTGATCACTATACATTCCATGACCATCCGTACTGATGTATTGCAGAAGAATGATATTCGTGTGGATGAGCACTGCTTCTACGAGGACCAGGAGTATATACTCTACCCTATACCATATTGCACAAGCATCACGTTTTCACCTCTGCCGCTGTATCAGTACAGACTTGGAAGGAGTGGTCAGAGCGTGGACATAAAGATGATGATCAAGCGTCATGACCAGCACCTTAAGGTGCTTGATGCATTGTTTGAGTACAACAACGTGCACGGCAATCTGCAGACCTACAAGAAGCAGTACCTTGAGCGCGGCATAGCCGAGGCAGTCGATGATGAGTACCAGATATTTCTGGCAAAGGGCAATGATGCAAGGAACGTTGAGCAGATGAAGAAGTTTGACGAGATGCTGCGTGAGGAGCACCCGGGAGTGTACCAGGCGTGCAGCAGGAAGAGCGTCTGGATGCTTAGAAAAACAGGTTTTAAGATATTTCCGATGGCAGCATGGGTCTATAGCAGACTGCGTGGTAATTAATTTCATGAATAGGCGTTAATGAGTATGCAATACTCTTTTTAATAATAGTAATCAGGACGGATAGAACAGTTAATGAGTAAAATATTATCAATCATAATACCAACATATAATGCAGAAAAGTTTCTGAATAAGGGGCTGTCGTCATTTCTGGTATGCAGGGATACAGATGCACAGACAGCACAGCACAACTGTAAAATGGCAACGGAGGGCCGCTTTGAGGAAATAGATATTGACAAGGCTATACTCGATAAGCTTGAGGTGATAGTCGTAAATGACGGCACACCTGACAGAAGTGTTGAAGTGGCGCAGAAATTTGTGGACTGGTATCCGGATACCTTTGTCATAGTAAATAAAACAAATGGTGGACACGGTTCTGCAATCAACACAGG
>OHJU01001122.1_pt1 | contig 12647 bp, 9 predicted proteins | sample 1568711 | NCBI WGS metagenome assembly OHJU01 (sample SAMEA3879574, study PRJEB24766) | human gut metagenome | biome: human-associated habitat; feature: feces | place: USA | collected 1985/1987 | reverse complement strand
CTCTTCCGATCTCTAAGGTTGGACCAACGGTCGGTCTGCTTATACAAAGGAAATTACGCTTACTACGTCGAGAAGAAGCAGGAGCGGGCCGAGGCCGCCGAAGCCCGGCGCGAGAGCGACCTGAATCTCTACCGCCGCGAGCTGGAGTGGATGCGCCGCCAGCCCCAGGCGCGGGCGACCAAAGCCCGAGCCCGCATCGACTCCTTTCACAAACTGGACGCCAGGCTGAAAAGCACCCGCACGCAGGCGTCGCTGAAGCTCGACGTTCAGGCTACGCGCATCGGTACCAAGATATTCGAAGCCAAAGAGCTCTGCAAGCGTTTCGGGGATCTGGTGATCCTCGACCGTTTCAACTACAACTTCGCCCGGTATGACAAACTGGGTATCGTCGGGGACAACGGCTGCGGCAAATCGACCTTCCTGAAGCTGCTCACCGGCATCATACAGCCCGACAGCGGCACGATCGAAGTGGGCGAAAGCGTCCGCTTCGGCTATTACAGCCAACAAGGGCTGGACTTCGACGAGGGAAAGAGGGTGATCGACATCGTAACCGACATCGCCCACGAAATCCACCTGGGCGACGGACGCCGGATGAGCGCATCGCAATTCCTGCAATATTTCCTCTTCCCGCCCGAGGTGCAGTACAGTTATGTCGCAAGGCTCAGCGGCGGCGAGCGCAAGCGGTTATACCTCTGCACGATCCTGATACAGAGTCCCAATTTCCTGATCCTCGACGAGCCTACGAACGACCTGGACATCGTGACGCTCGGCGTACTGGAAGAGTACCTGCAAGCATTCAAGGGGTGCGTGATCGTGGTTTCGCACGACCGCTACTTCGTCGATAAGGTCGCCGACCATCTGCTCGTCTTCTGCGGAGGCGGGGAGATCCGCGAATTCGCCGGCACCTACTCCGACTACACCGCTTGGAAACGCGACTACGAAGCGGCGAAACAGGCTGCCGTCGCCCAGGAAAAAGCCAAGAGCACGGCATCCGGAAGCAGGGGCGGGGAGATCCGGAAGTCCGGGACGGCCCCGGCAAAAACAGGAGCGGCACGCAAGCTCACCTTCCAGGAAAAACGGGAGATGGAGCATCTCGAAGCCGAAATACCGGAATTAGAACAGGAGAAAGCCGCGATCGAAGAAAAACTCTCGTCCGGCGACCTGCCGTTCGAAGAGCTTACGGCGCTTTCGGAGCGGATCACGGCACTCATGGACCAGATCGACACCAAAAGCATGCGATGGCTGGAATTGAGCGAGATCGGAGGTTGATTCCTTCCTTGCATACACTCTGAAACACCAGAATACGTCCTAAAGCCGATACACTCCTCTTTTCGGGGAGTGTATCGATATTTTTTTCTCGCAACAATTTTATTTTTCGAAAAATTTTTCTTAATTTTATTTCCGGAAGTTTACGATAAACAACCAATTCCAACTAAATTAACTCTCCATTTTTCTCAAGCCGCCTTCCCGGGCGGCTTGGTTTTAACCTTTCCGCAAGCATCCTCCATCCCGCAAGAACCGATTTCTATATTGAGCTTAAAAATTATTCGACGAACACCTCCGATACATCGATGGCTGCAACCCGATTTCACGACCATTTGCAGCGATAAACCGTCGCCCCCTTGGATTCTTCGGAACGGGAAACAAAAATCCGTCTGAACCACACTGCGTAACAACTCGCAACCGCAATAGTAAACGATACACATTCCGCAACCGCTTTTCGAAAAGCGAAATACCCGACACTTTTCAGTAATCGGAAATAACATCCACAAAGCAAAACCAGCCTCCGATCCGGAAGCTGGTTTTTACCTCCAAATAATATAACTCCCCATTTCCGGGAAAGCGGAACAATATATCGATCAATCGTCGTACTCTTTCAACGCGAAACGCTTGTCATCGAAGGTCAATTCGATCGTATTGTTCAACTTCACTTCCCATTCCCGGCAAGTATGCTCGATTCCGACGAGGAAGGTTCCCGGAAAGTTCCGAGCGACGTAATCCGCAATCTGCGCCGGAACAACAGCCGACGGAACCGCCCGCGAACGGCTTTTAATTTCTCGCCACATTCCATTTCGGCGAAATTTCACTTGGGTACCGTCGGCGAAAACGACTTTATACGTAACTGCAAGTTCGTCGAGCGTCTTGATTACCAAAACGGGATTCTCTTCCGGATAATGCTGTGCGATAAAAGAGCGGGCCTCACCGGGCAGTTCCTGTGGCGCTACGGCTCTTTCACACTCTATATTCCATGCGATTGCAAAGAGTAGAGCGAATATAGCAACGACACCCGTGATCCATACCCACCTTTTTCCCGAGCCGGATTTCAAAACTTCGGGAATTTTAGTCATCATAGTCTATGACGTTGAAATTCAAATCGAATTCGACTTCCAATCCGTTCGACAGTTCGATTTCCCACGAATAGGCATCACGGTCGATCTTGCGGATAAACTGACCGGGGTAGTTCATCTTCGCTACGAAATCCGCGATCTGCTGGGGAACGATCGCCGCAGGAACGGCCGAATATTTACGATCGACCGCCGACCACTGACCGTCGGCACGGAATTCCACTTCCGTGCGGTCGGTATAAGTCACCTCATATTCCGAACCGAAGTATTTGCTCTCCTCAACCGCATAAGCTACGGTCAGATCCTTGAAATACGTAGCGAGAAACTCCTGCGCGGCTTTAGGAAGGTTGTCGATCGTAATCGGTTTCTCGCGTCCGTCGGCCTGGGCCGACACGATGCCTGTAAGCAACAATGCCACTGCTAAAATCATCTTTTTCATAATACATTGATTTTAATCAAGTGAATATTAGCCATACAAAAATTCAAAAGTTGTCTAGCCGATCCATCAATCTTCGTAGGCCTCGATATTTCCGTTCGTATCCACACGCAAATCATACTCTCGACGGTCTTTTCGTGCTTCGAACTCATACCACATCCCGCCGGAAGTTTCGATGCATTCAAATTCGTCGTCGTCGAGGGTATAGCCAGCCTGCTGCACCGCATCCAAAATATTTTGCGGCAACCGGTGGAGCTCCCACTCGGTGCGGAGCCAGTTGTTGCGACCGTCGAAAAGCACCTCTTTCCTGAGATTTTCGTGAAGAATCGTCAGTTCAAGACATCCGTCATCATAGTCGCGTTCCACGACCTTAGCTCCCGGATAACGATCGTTCAGGAAGCGCTCGATCTCATCCTCTACCGGCAGTCCATTACCTCCCGTGTTTCCCATATCTATTACAGGACGGGGAATGATCCGAACAGGGGAGTCGTTTACGTAAATATCGACCTCTTTATGCCGTGTCTCCACTTCGACACACCAGAAAACGCTGATTCCGTCTGCCGTAGCCTTATCGAGTGACCATTTTTCGATGTCGTCGATATCGTTGGGGCTCGACAGCTGCTGGTCGGCCGCTACCGCATTGTAAATCGCTTCCGGCACGGCCGAACCAATATCCCGACGTCCGTATTCGATCTTTGCATAGATGCGGTTCCCCTGCGCATCGAAATAGAGTTCATGCTTGTAACCGCCGCAAACAAGCTCGACTTCCGTACCTCCGTATTCCCGGTCCACGTCTATCACCGAGCCTCCGCCGTTATCATCGAGGTAACCTTGAATCTGCTGTTCGATACCCGCCGCAGGTTTCTCTGGAATATAGTCTTCATAACCATCATCCGCAGCATTGGTTACTTCGTTCACCAATACGCCTTCGGTCGAAAAATACAGGTCCATCCCGGTCGTTATGCCGTCTGCCGTGCGGGTGACGCCGATAACATAGACAACGGTCACACCCTCGCTGCCACCGGCCCCGACGACCTCCTTGCGCTCGAGCTTATCCACCTTACCAGTACGGGTCCATCCTTCGGCTTCGGTATATTTGCTGGCATCGAAACCTTCCCGGACAGCCTGCGGAAGTGCCGCGAAGTCGATATTCGTTTCGGTCATGGCCCATTGTCCGTTTGCATTTTCGAACCATGCCGCATTGTTGGCCCTGGATTCCGTCCGGGCAGCCTCGAAGAAAAAGTTCGCCACAGCATAGTCGCCTCGAAGGGACCATCGTACATCTTGGGCACCCGGATAACGAGCGTTAAAAGCCGCCAATACCTCCTGCGAAATATGTGAGTCGCCCGGTCCTCCGACTTCATCCTTGTCGCACGCAGCGAACAGGAGAGCCGTCGCAGCCATTGTTAAAACAGATAATGTTTTTTTCTTCGTATTCATTGTTTCGTTTACTTAAATGTTTATCAATAATTTGTACTGCGAAATCACAGCCTGAAAAATCTTTATCGGAAACGGACGGGGTATCAATCGTCGATACCTATCAAATTATGACTTCGATCAAAAGTCAGCTCCATTCCGTTATTCAACTTGACCTCGACCTCCTGCTTGTCGCGTTCGATTTTGATGACCGCAGCACCCGGATACAGCTCCTGTACTTTGGTTTCGATCGGCATCGAAACGATTCCTGCGGGTAACGACGAATAACGGCAATCCACCTCTTTCCACGCTCCGTTTCGACGGAACTCGACCTTGCTGCCGTTCGTAAACATCACTTCGTAAATGACTTCGAAAAAATCGCTTTCTTTTTTTGCGTAGGCGATTTTTTCACCGGGAAAATACCGGGCAATGAACTCTTGCGCCTGTCGCGGCATCTGTTCGGTTGTGACCGCACGGTCGTGATCGGCATAAGCCGGCGAGATTGTCAGCAGCGTGATGCCGATCAAAAACGCCATCATTTTTCTCGTGTTCTTCATTTTCTCAATATTTTTTATCGGGAGATCACCCGATCGGTTTGTATGGTACAAAATTGAGAACCGATTTTGGAGCGAATTTGGAATTTCGATATTTTAACAAAATATTTTTTCCGAACCCGATTATATATTTCGATACCCCGATCCGAAACCGGCCGATATGCTTCGACTTTCCTCCGAGAAAGGGATTTCGGACAGAGTCAGAACCGGTAACAGAGGGTTATCGCCGAAATCAGCAAAAAACAGTCGTCATATTCGAATGCAGCTGATCGTCGTCCCAATTATCGCCAGCTTACGCCAAAATGGTGGCGGCCATTTTCGAAGTAATAAATTAGTCCGAGGCGATAATAATCCGTTATGGCTTTGACCAGTGCCAAACCGAGCCCTGTCGAGCCTTCTTTTTGCGACCCCTGATAAAAGCGTTCGAAAATATGTTTCTCATCAAGCGGCGATACTCCGTCGTTAATAACCGTCAATACATTTCCCTCGATACGAATATCTACGGCGGCTCCGTCGGCACTGTGAAGGTAGGCGTTCTTGATCAGGTTGGAAACCAATATCGAACAAAGCGATTCATCCATCCGGACCGAGAAGGTACCGGGCAAATGCAGACGACAACGGATTTTATGCTCTCCGTATATATCGTCATAAAGCGCCTTCCGCTCCTCGACCAGGGGAACGAGATCGATGTCGGTGCTCTCCGGAAACTGACCGTTATCTATCTTGGTAAGCAGCAACAGCGTTTTATTCAGCCGGACGATATGGTCGAGCGTACGCCGCATCTGAATAATTTCGCCCGTCGTTTCCTCGTCCAGGTCCGCACAATCGAGCAGATACTCCATACGTCCGCCAAGTACAGCCAACGGAGTTTGCAACTCGTGCGAGGCATTGCCTATAAACTGTTTTTGACGCTCGAACAACTCCTCGGAGCGATCCACGGCCTGCTGTGCCGCAACATTCAATCGACGGAATTCGGTAATAGAGGTATCGTTCGGCACAGGCGCGACTTCGCGCCCGGGAGCATAGCTATCCAACCAATGCAACAACTCATAAAGCGGCAGCATGCTTTTATGGAACACCCACAAGGTCGTTCCGGAAACTGTCACCAAAAGGAAAAGATAGAGCCACACGACCCACCACATGACTGTTTCCAGCAGATCGTCTTTTTCGAAAGTAGGCATAGCCACCTTCAGTTCATAAAAATTACCGTCCTTATCCTGAAAAATAGTCGCCAACACCCGGGCCGGCTCGGTTTCATCCTTTTCCGGAATATACACCTCGGTATCGTAGTAGTCGATCGAAGGACGGGTGGCGACGTATCCGGATTCAACGGGGATGATCGTGTAACTGTTATTGGAACCTTCGTTCGAACGGGGCAAAGGCTCCCCGGCAAGCACCCTCATTACGATCAATTCCGAATAATCCTCGAGAGCATCGTCCGCTTCATCGTTTATCTCGTCCATCATGGTAAAATAAAACACGACCGCCCATAAAGCGATCAGCGGGAACAAGACCAGCGACAAACGAAGCGATATGTTATAGATCAATTTCATAAATGCATTGCTTAATCAATCAGTTTGTAACCGAAACCGTACACAGCTTTGATTTCGATCGAGGCTCCGGCCTCTTCGAGTTTGCGGCGCAGATTTTTGACCTGCGAATAAACGAAATGGAAATTATCGGATTGATCGACATGATCCCCCCATACGGCTTCGGCCAAAACTGCCTTATCGACCACATGACGCGGACGCTGCATGAAATACGAAAGAATATCGAACTCCTTTTTCAATAAAGCGACCTCCTTGCCGTCTATTTCCACTCGGCAACTTTCCGGGTCGAGCGTTACATTACCCAGCGCAATGCCGCCTTTCCCGCCACCGCGACTACGGCGAATGACACTCTGGATACGCGCCGAGAGTTCCGCCAAATGGAACGGTTTAGGCAGGTAGTCGTCCGCACCTTCTTTCAGCCCGAGGACCTTGTCTTCCAAAGAATCCCGAGCCGAGATAATGATTACGTTTTCGCGTTTATCCGCTCTTCGAAGACGCTCGAGAAGTTGCAACCCGTTGCCGTCCGGCAGCATAATGTCCAATAAGATACAATCATACGAATAGGCTGCCAATTTGTCCGAAGCCTCGGCGTATGTACTGGCCGTTTCCACGACATATTGCTCTTTGCGAAGTGCACGTGCCAGCAACTCACGCAATGAGGATTCGTCCTCCACGATCAATAATTTCATAACGACAAGTCATTTTAATACCACAAACAAAAATACCGATTTTGTAAAGAAATTGAAATGAACTCGAATATAATAAATTATATTACGGGAAGTTTTTCATTAGGCGTCTGCATATACTGATCTATAAAACTCCATAACTTATTTGCTATGTTTATAGTTATGCAACTTGCTAACAGACAAAACATTATCCGAAAATGGGGGAACGGACAGCCGTACGGACAGGTTCCGCCTTTCGTCTTCCGAAGAAAAGAAAATACATTCGCAAAAAGCAGAGGCAATACCTGCCGTTGCATGCCGTGAAGCGTACGATAGCCTGTACACGATCGAGGGGAGGGGTGATGCCCACATTTCAAAATGACCCGAACCCGGTCTTCCGGAATACTCATAACCCAGCCACAGAACTACATCGAGCTCCGTAGTGGAAGTCCATAAAAACGCTTCACCCGCGCTGATTTTTCAGTGCGGGTGAAGCGGGGCGACCGCCCGTAAAATCGTTCCGGGCAACTTGTCGGCAAACTATCGGCTCTCCTGCCGGAAAGCCGATGGAGAGATCCCAGTATGTTTCTTGAAATAACGCCCCAAATAAGACTGATCCGGGAAATGCATTTTATAAGCGATCTCCTGAATCGGCAGGGTAGTGTTCTGAAGCAATACTTTAATTTCCATTACTACGATCTTATCGATCAACTCCTTGGCCGATTGATGCGTCGTCCGGCGCACGATGGCGGAAAGATAACGGGTCGAGATACAGAGCTTGTCCGCATAGAAAGAAACCTCACGCTCTTCGATACAACAGTCATGAACTAGGGAAACAAAGCGATGAAACAGCTCCATCTGCCGGTTGGAAGTCGTGGGACACTGGCTGCTGACCTTACGCTGGATCTTATCGTAAAGCTCCAGCATAATATTCTGCAACCGATTTCTCACGATCGTCTTTCGGAACATATTACCCCGATCCTGATAGGTGTAATCCATTATTTCGAACCAGGTAGACAATCCGGCAGCCATCCTTTCGTTTACTTGAGAAATGGGATTTTCCTTCAAAAAGCTGAAAAACGAGAGCCCCAGCCGAAATCCGGCCTCCCCGAACAGGTCGGGAGAGAAGGCGCCGAACCTCACCGAAAAGTCGGCCGACGCATCGTCGAACATCAATACGCTGCCGGGCAGTAAGAGTACGATCGTATTGAGCTGCAAAGGTCCCCGGCGAAGATCGACGGTCACCTGGGCATGACCGCTCGTACAAAGCAGAACCAGTGCGCAATCGCAACGGCAGGGATTATTGAAGAAATAAGCGAGATCGGATTTTCCGATAACAAAAGGTTCCTCTTCGGAAACAGCTATGGGGTTTGCTGCGGACATAATGATTTCTTCTTTTTTGGACAAACGAAAAGCCCCTGATATTATTATCGTACAAATATGGCATAAATATACCGAAAAGTGACAATATTATTCGCAAGAAAGAAAGTTACACATTAAATTTTACGGTACTTTTGCATGACAAAAAGTTTTTTAACGGGAAAATATTTTTTCAAAGTAATAATAATCAACCAAAAAACTATGAAGCAGAAGTTAATTCAGGCAGTCTTGTTCGGAAGCTGCATGGCTTTCGCCGTATCGTGCGGCCAGGCTCCGACGGCAAGAGGCGAGGCGGAATATTCCGTCATGACAATTTCGACATCGGACGTAACGATTCCGAGCACCCACTCGGCAACCATCCGTGGGCGCCAGGACATCGCCATTTACCCGCAGGTATCGGGTACCATTTCCAAAGTGTGCGTTAAAGAGGGTGAAGTAGTTCGCCAGGGACAGTTGTTGTTCATTATCGACCAGGTGCCCTACAAGGCAGCCCTGCAAACCGCAAAAGCCAACGTCGCAGCTGCCGAGGCCAGCGTAGCCACCGCTCAATTGACCTACGACAGCAAAAAAGAGCTGTTCGCCAAGAACGTCGTTTCGCAGTTCGACCTGCAAACTTCCCAGAACAACCTGCTGACGGACTTTTCACTTCGGTATAGGAGAGGTTGGCACAGGCCGAGGCACAGCTCGTCAATGCGGCCAACAACCTCTCCTATACCGAAGTGAAAAGTCCGTCCAACGGCGTAGTCGGTGTCCTGCCGTATCGTGTGGGTGCCCTGGTGAGCGCATCGATTCCCCAACCGCTGACCACCGTATCGGACAACTCCGATATGTACGTTTATTTCTCCCTGACGGAGAATCAACTGCTCGACCTGACCCGTGAATACGGCTCGATGGACAAAGCGCTGGCGGCGTTGCCGAACGTGCAGCTTGTGCTCAACGACGGATCGCTTTACTCCCAGGAGGGACGCATCGAATCGATCAGCGGCGTGATCGACACTTCGACGGGCAGCGTACAGCTTCGCGCCGTATTCCCCAATCCCGGACGCTTGCTTCACAGCGGTAGCTCGGGTAATGTCCTGTTGCCGAACATCTACAAAAACGTAGTCACCGTTCCGCAAGTCGCTACCTTCGAATTGCAGGACAAGAAATTCGTTTATAAGGTCGAGAACGGCGTAGCCACCTCGCAGAATATCACCGTATCGCCCCAGAGCGACGGCAAGAATTTCATCGTCACCGCCGGACTCACCCCGGGCGAAGTCATCGTGACCGAAGGCGTCGGTCTGATGCGCGAAGGAACCCCGATCAAACCCAAAGGAGCCGCAACGACCGCGACCGCTCCTGCAGAACAACCTACAAAAGAGCAGTAAAATATGACACTAAAACATTTCATAGACCGCCCGGTATTGGCGGCGGTCATTTCCATCGTAATCGTCCTGGGCGGTATTATCGGTGTTGCGACGCTCCCCGTCGAGCAGTACCCCGACATCGCGCCCCCGACGGTGATGGTGCGTGCCAGCTATCCGGGCGCCAGCGCCGAAACCATCCAGAAGAGCGTCATCATTCCGCTTGAGGAGGCTATCAACGGCGTGGAAAATATGATGTACATCAAATCCGAAGCATCGAATGCCGGTAGCGGATCGATCACGGTCTATTTCAAACAGGGCACCAACGCGGATATGGCGGCCGTCAACGTACAGAATAAAGTAGCGACGGCAACCGGATCGCTCCCTGCCGAGGTTACAAAAATCGGTGTTACGACCATGAAGCGTCAGTCTTCGATGCTGAAAGTTTTCACGCTGAGCAGTCCAGACGATTCATACGATGAAAATTTCTTATCGAATTACCTCAATATCAACATCAAACCGCGCATCCAGCGTATCCAGGGCGTCGGAGAATTCTTTGCTCTCGGTGGCGACTATGCAATGCGTATCTGGATGAAGCCGGACGTAATGGCCCAATATAAATTAGTCCCTTCGGATGTCACTGCGGTTTTGGCGGAACAAAACATCGAATCGGCAGCCGGTACGTTCGGCGAAAACTCCGAAAATACGTTCCAATATACCATGAAATACCGTGGCCGTAAAATGACACCTGAAGAGTTCGGGGAGATCGTAATCCGAGCTACTTCTGACGGTCAGGTACTGCGTCTGAAAGATGTGGCAGACATTGAATTGGGACAGGACTCCTATGCTTATCACGGTATGGTCAATGGTCATCCCGGCGTTTCGGCGCTCGTCTTCCAGACCGCAGGCACGAACGCCACACAAACCGTCGAGGAAATCGACGCGATGCTCGATGAAATTGCAACCGAACTCCCTAAAGGCGTAGAGATAACCCACTTGATGAGCGTGAATGACTACCTGTACGCCTCGATCCACGAAGTGATCAAAACCCTGATCGAGGCCATCATCCTCGTCATTTTAGTGGTTTACGTCTTCCTGCAGGATATACGCTCGACGCTGATCCCGACCATTTCGATCCTCGTGTCGCTGGTGGGTACGTTCGCTTTCCTTTCGTTCGCGGGCTTCTCGATCAACCTGCTGACCCTCTTCGCGCTGGTGCTCGCCATCGGTACGGTGGTGGACGACGCGATCATCGTCGTCGAAGCCGTCCAGGCACGCTTCGACAGCGGCTACAAGTCATCGTACCTGGCTACGGTCGATGCCATGGGCGGCATCACTTCGGCCATCATCACCTCGACGCTGGTCTTCATGGCCGTGTTTATCCCGGTGTCGATGATGGGCGGAACCTCAGGTACGTTCTATACGCAATTCGGTATCACGATGGCCGTCGCCGTCGGTATCTCCGCACTCAACGCACTGACTCTTTCCCCGGCGCTCTGCGCCCTGTTGCTCAAACCCTATGTAGATGAAGACGGCAATGTGAAGAACAACTTCGCGGCCCGGTTCCGCAAGGCTTATAATACGGCCTTCAGCGCCGTGCTCAAGAAATACCAGCGCGGTGTCATGGTATTCATCAAGCACAAATGGCTCACCTGGGCAACGCTGGGTCTGGCAATGATCGGGCTGGTGCTGCTGATGAACAACACCAAAACCGGTCTGGTACCCGACGAGGACCAGGGTACGATCATGATCAACGTAACGACGGCTCCGGGTAGCTCGCTCGCCGAAACCAACAAGATAATGGGCGAAGTAGGCGAGCGTCTGAAAAGCATTCCCCAGATCCGCGACTTCATGCAGGTCGCCGGTTACGGCATGATCGCCGGACAGGGATCGTCCTACGGTATGTGTATCATCAAGCTCAAAGACTGGGACGAGCGTCCGAACAAGGAGGATGACGTGAACGCCGTCATCGGCCAGATTTACGGCCGCACCGCCGACATCAAGGACGCACAGATCTTCGCCGTGGCTCCGCCGATGATCTCGGGTTACGGAACCTCGACCGGTTTCTCCATGCACCTGCAGGACAAGACCGGCGGCGACCTGACCGAATTCTACAATATTTACCTGCAATTCATCGGCGCGCTGAACCAGCGTCCGGAGATCGCCCGCGCATACTCGACCTTCAACATCAACTTCCCGCAGTACATGGTGGACATCGACGCTGCGAAGGCCAAGCGTGCCGGCATATCGCCGACCTCGATCCTCTCGACGCTGGCAGGCTACTACGGCGGCCAGTATGTTTCGAACATCAACCGGTTCTCGAAAATGTACTATGTGACGATGCAGGCCGATCCGAAATACCGTCTCGACACCGAGTCGCTCAACAACGTCTACGTGCGTTCGAGCAGCGGCGAGATGGCTCCCCTGGGCCAGTTCGTAAATCTGACGAGGGTTTACAGCTCCGAGGTGCTGAACCGCTTCAACATGTACAGTTCGATCGCCGTGAACGGTACGGCCGCCGACGGTTATTCGTCGGGCGACGCCATCCGGGCCATTCAGGAAACGGCCGCGCAGGTGCTTCCGAAGGGCTACGGTTACGAGTTCGACGGCATCACGCGCGAGGAGGCCCAGACGGGCAGCAACACGGTCATCATCTTCGGTATCTGTATCCTGCTGATCTACCTCATCCTGAGCGCGCTGTACGAGAGTTTCCTCATTCCGTTCGCCGTCATTCTGTCGGTTCCGTGCGGTCTGATGGGTTCGTTCCTGCTCGCCAAGATGATGGGACTGGAGAACAACATCTACCTCCAGACGGGTATCATCATGCTGATCGGTCTGTTGTCGAAAACGGCCATCCTGATCACGGAGTACGCCGCCGACCGCCGCGCCGCGGGCATGAGCCTCTCGCAGGCCGCCGTGTCGGCCGCCAAAGCCCGTCTGCGTCCCATTCTGATGACC
>OHJU01001098.1_pt1 | contig 12898 bp, 10 predicted proteins | sample 1568711 | NCBI WGS metagenome assembly OHJU01 (sample SAMEA3879574, study PRJEB24766) | human gut metagenome | biome: human-associated habitat; feature: feces | place: USA | collected 1985/1987 | reverse complement strand
GGCAGGAGACGGCAGTATTGAGCTCTCCTGTGCTGCAACAGATGAAACTGAATATCAAGCAGTCAGAATATAATGAACGGATTGCGAAGGCGGAACGCTTACCATCCGTAGCTCTCTTTGCCGGTGATAAACTGGACGGGCCCATTACGATTGAAGTACCGCCTATTAACAAGAATCTGAATTACTGGTATGTCGGCATAGGGTTGAAGTTTGATATAGCTTCCATCTTTAAATCCGGGAAGAAAATCCGTCTGGCACGCCTGTCCACCCGGCGTGCACAGGAGAATGATTTGTTGTTACAGGAGAATGTACGGACAGAAGTGAAGGCGGCATACATCTGTTTTTATGAGGCTTTTACCATTTGTGATACGCAAAAGAAGAGTCTGGAATTGGCTGCACAAAATTACAGTGTGGTAAATAACCGCTACTTGAATGATCTGGCATTGATTACTGATATGCTGGATGCCAGTAATTCTAAGTTGAATGCGGAGTTGCAATTGGTGAATGCACAGATTAATATACTTTTCAACCTCTATAAGCTGAAGAAGACAGCGGGATGTCTGTAAATTGTCGGCAATTATATATGAATGAAAAACTAATGAATTAAATAAGATATGGAACGCAAAAAGAAAAAATTGATTTATAACGTAGTGGTTGGTCTCTTACTTATTGCCGGGCTGGTGTGGGTATGCTCTCATTTCGTCCACCTCGGCAGTGTAGCTTATACTGACAATGCACAGGTAAAACAGCTGATTGTCCCCGTCAATAGCCGTGTGCAAGGCTTTATTAAGAAGATCTATTTCGATGAATACCAGGAAGTGCGCAAAGGTGATACCTTGGCATTGATTGAAGATTCCGAGTTCCGTTTCCGTCTGGCACAGGCTGAGGCTGATTTTCAGAATGCTATTTCGGGAAAGAATGCAATGGCCACCACGGTACATACCACCCAGAATAATATTGCCGTATCCGATGCAGGTTTACAGGAAGCTAAAGTTCGCTTGAACAATGCCGAGCGCGAATACCACCGATATAAAAACCTTTTGGCACAGGATGCCGTCACCAAACAGCAGTACGATGCCGTACAGACAAATTATGAAGCATCTAAGGCACGTTATGAACTTCTGCTCCGTCAGCGCCAATCTACCACTTTAGTAAAGCAGGAACAGACTCACCGTCTGGAACAAACAGATGCAGGTATCAAACTGGCGCAGGCTGCTTTGGAACTGGCGCGCCTGAATCTTTCTTATACCGTTATCCTTGCTCCCTGCGACGGAACTACCGGACGGAAAGAAATTCAGGAAGGGCAGTTGCTACAACCCGGGCAGACTGTGGTTGACGTTGTTGACGAAAATGAAAGATGGGTGGTAGCCAATTACAAAGAAACTCAGACTACCTATATCCGGGAGGGGCAGCCGGTAGAAATAGAAGTGGATGCCGTGCCCGGAATTATTTTTAAGGGTATTGTGAAATCTATTTCCCGTGCTACGGGTGCCAGCTTTTCTCTTCTGCCGCAGGACAATTCTGCAGGGAACTTCGTAAAGGTGGAACAACGTATTCCTATCCGCATTGAGTTCTCTACCGGTAACCGTCCGGAAGATATGGAGCGCCTGCGTGCCGGTATGAATGTGGAGTGTGTAGTAAACTATTGATATTATGCACGAAACAGGACCTTTTTCCATTCCGGCTATCCGTGATTTTGTACCTCCTAAACTGCGCCCCTGGATTATCATTGCCTTTGTCATAGTCTTCCAGTTCTCCGGTGGTCTCTATCTGGCGGCAGTCAATGAGATGGTTGGCTCTACGGCATTAATGCAGGAGGACATTATGATGGCAGGTTATGCTTCTATGGTGGGCATGGGGTTGACATTTGCCATCATGTTCCGCCTGAAGTTCCGTTTTACTTCGAAGGCTTCGTTGATGACGTGCAGCATTGCCCTGATTATTTCTAATCTGATATGTATGCATACACATAGTATTCCCGTGCTGGTAATCACCTGTTTCTTTGCAGGTATCTTCCGCATGTGGGCCACGTTCGAATGTAATTCTACCATTCAATTATGGCTTACTCCCAAACGGGATTTATCGGTATTCTTCTGTTTTATCTACCTGCTGGTGCAGAGTTGTATTCAGCTATCGGGATTGGTAACAATCTATACGGCCTTCTGGGCGAAGTGGGAGTATATGCACTGGTTGATTATTGGTTTATTGCTATTGGTGATGCTGGTTACATTGTGGTTATTCCGTAGTTATCGCTCCTTGCCGAAATTACCGTTGTTCGGTATCGATTGGTTGGGGGCTTTGATGTGGGGGCTTGTGCTGTTGTGTATCCTTTTTGTCTGCGTGTATGGGGAACATTATGATTGGTATCAGTCTTTCCAGATACGGGCGGCAACTATCATCGGTACGCTGATTCTTGTATTGAACCTGTGGCGTGCATCTTTCATCCGCCATCCGTTTATTGCTTTGAAGACGTGGACGTATCGCTCTGTTTGGCTTCCCTTTATACTATATATAGTAATAGATATTTTGTTGGCACCATCACATCTGTTCGAACATGTTTATATGGAAGGTATATTGGGGTATGATGCCTTGAATGTAATTTCACTCAACTGGGTGGTACTGCTGGGGATTGTTGTGGGAGCAGGCTTTACCTTCTTCACTTTCTCCCGTCGTAAATGGCGTTATAAGACAATGACGGTGATTGCATTTTCTTCCATTACCGGGTATCTGATGTATTTCTATTTCGGCATTGAGTATGCTTTGCCGAAGGAGACATTGTTTATACCGCTGTTTCTGCGTAGCTTCGGGTATGTGATGATAGCTATTTGCTTCCTTACAGTGCTGTCTCGTGTTCCCTTCCAGCATTTCTTCCAGGCGGTGTCTGTGCAGTCGTTTGTCAGTGCCGGATTTGGTGGAGCTCTGGGCACGGCCATTTTAGGACATGCTCTGAATGGGGCTATGAAGAAGAATGCAATGCTGCTGGGCGCTGGATTAGATCATGTAAACCCTTTTGCCAGCCGGATATCTGCAGGAGAACTATATGGTGTTGTACAACAACAGGCCCTGATGGTTTCAATGAAAGAGCTGTACGGCTGGCTTATTCTGTTAGCTTTGTTTTGTCTGTTGGTGTTCTTGGTTTACGAGAGTGACATTCGGCCGTATAAAGTACCGCATCCTACTTATCGCTCTATTCGCCGTTTTGTGAAGCATGAGTTGCGTATGGACAAGAAATTGGAAGCCACAGGCTAAGTTAAGATTTTTTTGTTCTTATATTGGATAGCTTTGAATAAAATAGGTAGGTCTCTTTGCTCGAATGTGCAGCATTGGCTTTAGGTTGCTGTTTCTGGATTTATGAACTCCTGTTGCTGGCAGTTCTCTTTATGATGGGAATGACGTTCACTACATCTACTGCGTTAGCTATGGAATGTGAGCGCGACAATGCCGGGACAGCCTCAGCATTGTTGGGGGCTGTCTGCTTTTCGTTTGGTGGCATTGTCTCTCCTTTAGTAGGTATTGGAAACATTCTGGTTTCCACGGGGGTAATATTTGTCATCTGCTCTCTTTGTTCCCTTTCCTGTATTTTACTGGCTTTGGGCAGAAGGCGGGCAAGACTTTATTTTGCATTCAGTACATCCCAGAAACGCTGAGGCAGGTGGATATTGGGCACGTTTGCAGCTTCTTTAAATAGAGGAGCAATTTCTTTTGGGGCAAAACCGGCAATGCCGCATCCTATTTCTGTAACAAGGAAAGTGTATTGTGAGTGTTCTTTAGCAAAGCGGATAAATTCATCTACATAAGGTTTGATGGCTCCCGGCCCTCCGTGCATAGTCGGAATACCATAGGTTTGTCCTTGCAATCCGGTTCCTTGTCCCCAGATGGCTCCCCATTTTTTCCATGCCAGATAAGCGGCTCCGCCACCATGTGCGCCTTCCAGGTTACTACCGAAAACGAATATCTCGTCCGGGCGTAGTTCTGTGATACGATTAGAGGTAATTCTTGTTTTCATACTCATGTGATTAGGTTATAATTAATTATTTTCTCTTTTTCTTCATTTTTAAACTCTTGCTTTTCAGCAAAAGTAACCTTTAGGTAACTATCTTACTTATTTGTAACTTCTTGTTTATAAGTGAAATAGTGAATAGCTTTGCACTGTCGGAAAGTCACTGACTACATTTGCGAAGTTAGTGAAAAAACTGATGAATGCAACTATCTTATAAACAATTTAAAAACAAAAAGACAATGAAAGAACTTGCAGTAAAGAATTACAGGACCGCAGAAGGTCAGAAAATTAGCCAGGATGGTAATGAATTTACAGTGAAACCGATTGTTGCGCAGGCGGATGTGAACCAGTGCCGTGTGAACTTTGTAGAAGTGGAACCGGGTAGTTTTGCCTATGGATACCATTATCATGAAACGGATGAAGAGGTATTCTATATTATCAGCGGTACAGGTATCGTTCGTACCATCAATGGGGATGTTACAGTGAAAGCCGGTGATGCAATTACTTTTCCTGCGGGTCCGGAAGGTGCGCATGTTATTCGCAACGGATCGGATACGGAAAAGCTGGTTTATATTGATTTCGACACGAATAATCTCCCGGAGATTGTACACTTTCCTGATACGAACCAGGTGATGGCTTATGGAAAATTCTCTAATGGAATTTATGATAAGAAGTAGATTAGGACGTAATTCCTGATTTCTCATTTTGGAGAGTTCTTTTATGCCTGAAGCTGAACTTTACTTGTAACCACAAATTGAAGTTTTGCTTTAGGCATTGTACATTTTATAAAGGGAAATTATATTCTTCCGTTTTTTTTCTTTTATTTTGTGGAAAATATGTGAGATAATAGAATGTATAATTTTATCCTTTTAAAATGTCAGATATATGAAGGCTTATTATTTATTACTCATTTTTGTGATGTTAATACTTCAGTCCTGTAGTGTAAAGCAACCGGTCCAAATGTCAGGTAATCCTCTTTTTGAAGGATGGTATGCCGATCCCGAAGGTATTATCCTGAACGATGAATATTGGATATTTCCCACTTATTCTGATAAATATGAGAAACAAATATTCATGGATGCTTTTTCTTCAACAGACTTGGTAAATTGGACTAAGCATGAACGTATCATTGACAATACGGCTGTGAAATGGGTATGGCGTGCTATGTGGGCTCCTGCTATTGTTAAGAAGGATAATAAGTATTTCCTGTTCTTTGGAGGTAATGATATTCAGAATGATAATGAGTACGGTGGTATTGGTGTCGGTGTGGCAGACAGACCAGAGGGGCCATATCAGGATTATTTAGGTCGGCCACTCATAGATAAGATATATAATCGTGCTCAACCGATTGACCAGTTTGTATTTCAGGATAAAGATGGTTCATATTATATGTATTATGGAGGTTGGGGAAGATGTAATGTTGTTAAGCTGAAGGATGACTTTACGGGACTTTTACCTTTTGAAGACGGAACTTACTACAGGGAGGTTACACCGGAAAATTATACGGAAGGTCCTTTCATGTTCATTCGCGATGGAAAGTACTATTTTATGTGGTCGGAAGGAGGTTGGGGTGGTCCTGACTACTCAGTGGCTTATGCCATTGCAGATAATCCCTTTGGTCCGTTTAAGCGTATTGGCAAAATACTACAGCAAGATCCGGAGATTGCTACCGGAGCTGGACATCACTCTGTGATTCATGAACCAAAATCTGATAAGTATTATATCATTTACCATCGTCGTCCGTTGACTGAGACAGACGGGAACCATCGTGCAACCTGCATCGATGAAATGACTTTTGATAAGCATGGATATATCAATCCGGTTAAGATAACTTTTGAAGGGGTGAAAAGTAATCCTTTGAAATAATGTGATAACTTTCTAATGCATAAGATATATGGAAATAGATCTAACTACTCCGGCTCTACTGTTTTCAGCGATTTCATTGATTATGCTGGCATATACCAATCGGTTCATGTCGTATGCCCAATTGGTACGTGCATTGAAGGAACAGTATCGTGCGAACCATTCATCAGTGACTGCAGCGCAGATTGCCAATCTTCGAAAACGCTTGTATCTGACGCGTGCCATGCAGGTGACAGGAACAGGCAGTCTGTTGCTGTGTGTTGTAAGTATGTTCTTTATTTATATACAGCTCTATCTTGTATCCATCTATATTTTTGGATTGGCAATGGTGTTATTGATTATTTCTCTGGCTATTTCTGTATATGAGATTTATATTTCGGTGAAGGCATTGGAAATACATCTGGATGATATGGATGAATAGGAAAGTCATTTCTTATTTATCCTCTGTCCAGCGGTTATAATGAATATTTTCCGGTTTCCATTTATCTTTCGGAAGTGGATTCTCGGCCGGATAACCGATTGGAATTACGTTCAGGGGAATGATGGCTTTGGGCAGTTGGAGTATTTTCTGTACTTCTTTTACCCGTTCTTCCATAGGGTAAACTCCTGACCATACGGCTCCTAATCCTAAACTTTGTGCAGCCAGCAGTAGGTTTTCTGTTGCAGCCGAAGCATCTTGTACCCAGTACTCCATACCTGCACCACTGATAGCTTTATTTAAATCTCCACATACTACGATGGCCAGTGGAGCATCCTTTGCCATTTTGGTATAAGGAAGGGTAGAACTCAATTCGTTTAGAATCTCTTTATCCCTGATGACAATGAAAGCCCAAGGTTGTTTATTGGTTGCTGTGGGAGCAGCCATGGCAGCTCTTAACAGCTGCTCTATTTTTTCATCCTCTACTTCTTGAGATTGATAAGAGCGGATACTGGTTCTTGCATGTATGGCTTCAAGAACGGAAAGTTTATCATCTTGTTTCATAATAGGTTCCTCCATCTTATTAGGTTGATTTGGTCTCGGTTGAATAGATAATGCAGTTACTACTATAACCAAGGCAAGACTGAAAGTGTTCAGTACATATTGTGTCATTTGTCCTTTAGGTTTTCTGGAGAAATATACAATAATCAGGGTACACAGTGCAATACTTGCCAGTAAACCCAGGAAAAGTATCCAGTCAAAACTGAAAGTAGTTGCAGGCTTGTCGGCCGAATGCTCCTTTGCATATTCCATTGCCCTGTGGATGGACTGGATAATAGCTACCGAAGACTCTGTAGCTCCGGATATTCCGTCTACTTCTTTATTGATTGCTTCTTCCGGTGATAGATTATTCCATTGTTGCAGCAGGTCACTGCTTCGTACCTTGGCAAAGTAGCTGGGTGTTTCAGAGTTTTCCAATGCCACCACTTTTGTAATGCGGTTATCCTGCATATAGATTTCAAGAGGGACATTTCCTCCATATCCGTTGATATCTTTCGTTATTTGCCGGGTAGATATTATCTGTACTCCTTCATCCGTATGCCGTAATATATCGGAAGCTCCTGTAGAGTTTTCTGTTGCATTTTTCTCATCGGAGAGAATGCTCCCGAACTTGTTTCCCTTACAAATAGTTACTGCCAGAATCAGGAAAAAGCAAGTTGTCAGGCTTATGATGGTTTGGACTTTCAATGTTTTCATATTTAGTTGGTATTTATATCGTATGCAAATTTAGGGGAATTTAATTTATAACCTATGCTGAATGGAGTATATCTTCATTTGACTTAAACCATAGTTGCAATAATCTGGATAAACAGTATAAGGAATACCATTGCAATAGGATAAACCGTAGCATAAGCTACACTCGGAATGTTACTGTCAGTCATAGAATCCGCTGCTGCAAGTCCCGGAGTACTGGTCATACCACCAGTGATGGTTCCCAGTAAGTCGAGTATACTGATTTTGAAGACAAACAGCCCGACGAACACAGCTACTAACATAGGTACCAGCGTAATAGCAGCACCTACTCCGAATAGCAGCCAGCCACTTTCTTGGAAAGTTGCCACCAGATTGGTACCAGCCGAGGTACCGACTTCGGCTAGGAAAAGCAACAATCCCAACTGACGCAATAATTGGTTAGCAGGTCCAGACATAGACCATAGAATAGGTCCTGTCTTACCAATTGCACTTAAGAACAGAGCCACAATCAAAATACCGCCCGTCAATCCCGGAGAGAAAGATAAACCACCGGGGAAAGTAATATTCAGTTTGCCGAACAGTACTCCCAAAACAATACCCATTGCAATAGGGAAAAAGTCTGTATCAGATAGCTTTTTAGCATTGTTTCCCAGTAAGCGGGCCAATCCTTTAAGTCCTTCTTTTTCTCCTACCACCATCAGTTTATCGCCGAATTTCAGAGTTAAATCCGGTGACGGAGACAGATCAATACCGCTTCGGCGGATACGTGTTACCGTACATCCGAAGTTTTTCATCAGGTTCAAATCCCCTAATTGTTTATTGATCATATCCTTTTTGGTCAGTAATAAGGATTCGATTTCCTGTGTGTCTACCAAAGGTAATTCACCTTCTTCGCGTTCTCCGACTAAGACCGAAAGTTGGTTCAGAGCTTCTTCACTGCCTACTGCCTGTATGTAATCGTCTTCATGTAACACCGTATGAGCTGTAGGGATGGAAATAACTTCATCATGTTTATGGCGTGAAATAACAGCCCCTGTCATAGCCCGTGCATTGATTTGCATCAAGCTGCGGTTGAATACGGCAGGATTTGTGACGCGATAAATGCAGGTAGTCAATTCCGGGAACTGTCCGCGACGTTCTTTTTCCAGTCGGCGGGCTTCCTTATCCAGATCAATGCGCATAATGCGGGGAAGCAGCTTTACAAACAGTATTACACCGATAACTCCAAACGGATAAGCGATACCGTAGGAGATGGATGCCAACGGAGAATTTGTACTGTCGATGGCTACGGCAAGTCCTGGTGTACTGGTCAGTGCTCCGGCTATTAAGCCTACTACACTGGGGGTATCGATGTCGAAAAGATATTTGAGCCCGATAGCCGTCAGAGAAGCCGAGCAAATAATCAGCATGGTGATTATGATCAGGGTCTTACCTTTACTTCGGAACGAGTCGAAGAAACCGGGACCGGCCTGAATGCCGATAGTAAAGATGAAAAGTACCAATCCGAAGTTTCCTAATTCTTTAGGAATGACTACACCGAAGTGTCCAAAGAGAAGAGCAATGAAAATGACTGCGGAAACGTCCAGAGATAATCCTTTAATTTTGATTCTCCCCAACATGAAGCCCAATGCAACAATGAGGAAGAGGGCGAAATAGGAGGAATTGAGTAAGTCAGCAAACATGAATTTAGATTATTTGTTAGTTTTCAATAATTCTTCTACTGCTACTTTCAATTGTGTATCTTCGCCTCTCACGATTGTTTCGGGCGAATTGGCTACTTTTACATCCGGTTCCAACTGCGTATTTTCCAGATAACTGCCATCGGGCAAACGGTAACCAATCACAGGAATACCGAATACCAGTGTCGGATCTTGCAGGCGCTCCCATGATACACTGGTCATAGTGCCCGGCACAGGCATACCTACCAGTTTACCCAGTTTCTGATGACTGTATACCCACGGTGTACCGTGTGCATTGGAATAATTGGCTTCGCACGTCAGCATGATGGAAGGCTTGTTCCAGCGGCGGCTCGGCATATCGCAGGCTTCACGGCCGCGAACCACCTGTGTGAAGTATTTCTTGCCACTGAACAGTATCTCTATATCTTCATGCAGACGACCGCCTCCGTTGAAACGGGTGTCGATGACAATACCTTCACAATTGTTGTATTTTCCTAAAATGTCCGAGTAGATGGAACGGAAGCTGTCATCACCCATTGATTTGATGTGCACGTATCCCAGTTTACCGTTCGACCATTTCTCAACGTCTGCTGCACGTTGCTTAACCCAACGTTCGTAAAGTAATGCACTGAGTTCGCTGTCTCTGATAGGGATTACTACCTCTTCCCAGCGTTCTTTCGTCTTGGGATCATACAATGAAACAAGTGTTTTCTTTTTTACCTTGTCATTGAGAAGCACATAATAATCGGCTTCGGGAGTGATCTCTTTACCGTCGATCTTTTCAATAACTACACCGGCTTTCACCTTTGTAGTGGCTTTGTCGAACGGACCCTTTTCTATCACTTCAGCAATGAGCATTCCTTTATCCTGATAATTCCAGTCGAAAAGTAGTCCCAAGCTGGCTGTCGGTTCGCTTTGTCCGTCCGGATAGAAACGGCCTCCGGTATGGGAGACATTCAACTCGCCCAGCCATTCACTCAATAGTTCGGCGAAGTCATAGTTATTATCGATGTGTGGCAGGAACTTCCGATAAGCAGCTGTCATGGCGTCCCAGTTGACCCCATGCATGTTGGTGTTATAGAAACGCTTCTGTTGTTGTTTGTATACATGGTCGAACATGTATTCGCGTTCGGCGCTCAGATCCAGTTTCACTTGGGCAAGATATTTAATGGGCTTCAAGTCATCGGAAGCCAAGTTCATCTTTTGCATATTCTTACCGTTCAGGATGAAGAGAGTCTTCCCTTCTTTATCCATTTCCAGGGAGGTCCAGCCGGCATCTACTTTATGGAGCAACTTGGTCTCTTTCTTGTTCAGGTCCATTTTCCATAAGTTACGGCCGCTTTCGGTACTGGCCAGATAATAGAGGGTTTTTCCGTCTTTGGAGATGAGGGTACTTCCCATATTAGACGAGTTTGGTGTCAAGCGTACGATGCGGTCTTCTATGTTTTTCAATTCCACTACGACATCCTTTACCTTACTACTGTCTTTTGCGGCAACCTTTTTCCGGTCAGAGTTTGCTTCTTTGTATAGTTCGTAGTCTTCTTTGCTCAGGCTGAATTTGTCGTATGCATCCTGATTCAGGAATACCAACATAGCATCGTCCAGCGAACCCCATGAAGCATGTGCACGCATACCGTAGCGTTCGGTAGTGAAAAGAATGGCATTGCCATCGAGCGCAAAACTGGGTGAACCGCTGCTGTATCCACTATTGGTCAGGTTGATAATCTCGCCATTGCCTTGTGCGCTGACTAGACCTATATCCGAATATGGGTCGTGCTTGTTTCCGATAAATTCCAATGTGAACCACTTGCTGTCCGGAGACCAAGCATAGTCGAACCCTCCGCTTGTGCTGTACCAGGTAGAACCATCGGTGATCCGGCGTACTTTCTTGGTTTCCAGATTGAGTACCATCAGACGATTGCGGTCTTCAATGAAGGCTAACTCCTTACCATCGGGTGAGAATTGCGGGTGCGAACGTTCTACGGTACTAGAAGGCAATAATACCTCTTCTTTTATTAAAGTTGCATTCGGAAAATTCGGATCTTCCTCCCGAACTATTTTAGCCAGATAAATCTGCCAGTTACCACTGCGTTCACTGGCATAGGCCAGCGTCCGGTTGTCCGGGGCAAACGAGAGACCATCTTCCTCTGCTGCCGTATGTGTAATCTGTTTGGTGGTGGTATAGTCTGTCGATGTTACGAATACTTCACCGCGTACAGTGAAAGCAATTTGCTTGCCGTCCGGTGAAACTGTAGCAGAGGTTGCTCTATCCGGATATTTCAGATAAGCTATTTGTGGCTGGTCGTCACGAATGATTTCTACATTTATCTTCCGGGGATTCGAGCCTTCCTGCTGGGTGTAAATCTCACCATCGTATCCATAGCACAAGGTGCCGTTGTTACTCATTGAAAGGAAACGCACGGGATGGGTTTTAAAGCTGGTAATTGTTTTTATCGATTGGGGTTGTGAAACCGGGAAAGAATATACATTGAATGAGCCGCCATTACGTTCGCTCAGGAAGTAGACGGTTTGTCCATCCGGTGATACTATCGGATTGCGGTCTTCGCCTGCGTGCTGGGTAAGGTTGGTGTGTGAACCTGTTTTGGCATCGTACATCCATACATCGCGGGTGATGGAAGAAGTATGGTGCTTTCTCCATTCGTTTTCACCTCCCTTGCGGTCTTGATAGAAAAAGCGGTTGCCGGACTTATCGAAACATACCGCTTCGGCAGGGGTACCCAGTACTTGTTCGGTGCGTCCGCCGACTGAAGGAACTTTGTAGAGTTCAGTCATGGCGGCTGAAGGAAAGAGGGCACTGCTTGCCGGATCCTGAATAGATGCTGAGAATAAAATATATTTGCCGTCCGGGGTAAAAGCGGAGGGTAGTTCAGTAGCTGAATGAGTAGTCAGTCGCTGGGCTGTTCCCCCATTTGCCGGCATGATGAAAATATCGAAATTTCCGTTTCTGTCGCTTGCAAAGGCTACTTGTTTGCCATCCGGTGACCATATCGGAGTACATTCGTAAGAGTCTTGCGTAGTGAGTTGTGTAGCTGTTCCGCCTTTGGCAGGCACTTTGTAGATGTCTCCCTTATAACAAAATACGATTTCTGTCCCGTCGGGTGAGATCTGTACGTCACGCATCCAGAGGGGAGTGGTTGCATAGCTGGTTATTGCCGCGAAACTAAGGGCAATGTAAGCAATAAGTTTCTTCATAAGTATATTAAATGTGTTTTTATGCAAATATAGGTATTAGTCCGTAAAAACGAAAAAGGATAGTCTGATATTTTGATTTATTTTTACTACTGGTATATTTGCAGGTATGGCTAGTCGGTCTTTATCCACACATGTGTGATTTCTCCGAATACCAGTTTGCGGTGATCGCTTGGTTTCTTGTAGGCTTCATTTATGTAATCTTTAGCTTCTTGTGTGCAGAAGTTATCAGCATCGGTGGCGATAATTGCTGATAATTTACACTCTATAATCAGTCTGGCTTCTTTAAAAGACATATTGCCTGAAAGGGTTTGAACGCTTGTCAGCGCAACTTCTTTCATTTTATCGCTATCCCTTCCTGATTTCCGTCTTTAAGATTACCTGTTTAATAAGATTTCGATTAGGACAATTTCCCTTTGGTTGATTCTTGGCAAAATCCCAATAAGTAGGATTAACAGATATGCCTAAACTCTT
>OHJU01001094.1_pt1 | contig 12938 bp, 7 predicted proteins | sample 1568711 | NCBI WGS metagenome assembly OHJU01 (sample SAMEA3879574, study PRJEB24766) | human gut metagenome | biome: human-associated habitat; feature: feces | place: USA | collected 1985/1987 | reverse complement strand
GCCTCCACCGCCGCCAGCCGTTCATCGCTGACCAGCCCCAGCTCGTGCCCGATAGGGCACAGCCGCGCGTCGGCGTTGTCCTGCCGCAGCAGCAGCCGGTATTCCGACCGACTGGTCATCATGCGGTACGGCTCCTCGGTGCCCTTGGTCACCAGGTCGTCGATCAGCGTGCCGATATAGCTCTCGCTCCGCTTGAGCACCAGCGGCTCCCGACCCTGCAATTTCAGCGCCGCGTTCACGCCGGCCACAAAGCCCTGCACCGCCGCCTCCTCGTAGCCGGAGGTGCCGTTGAACTGCCCCGCGCCGTACAGGCCGGGCACCGCCTTTACCTCCAGCGTGGGCAGCAGCGCCAGCGGGTCGATGCAGTCGTACTCGATGGCGTAGGCCGGCCGCATCATCACTGCGTGCTCCAGCCCCGGCACCGTGTGCAGCATCTCCAGCTGCACCTCCTCCGGCATGGAGGACGAGAAGCCCTGTACATACAGCTCCTCGGTGTCCAGCCCCATAGGCTCGATAAACAGCTGGTGCCGGGGCTTGTCCGCGAAGCGCACCACCTTCGTCTCGATGGACGGGCAGTACCGGGGGCCGATGCCCTCGATAACGCCGGAGTAAATGGGACTGCGGTCCAGATTTTCCCGTATGATCCGGTGCGTCTCCTCGTTGGTGTAGGTCAGGTAGCACACCGCCCGGTTTTCCGGCACGTTCTTTGTCTCAAAGCTGAAGGGCAGCGGATCCGGGTCGCCCTCCTGCAGCTCCATTTTGCTGAAGTCCACGCTGCCCCGGTGTATCCGCGGCGGCGTGCCGGTCTTGAACCGCCGCAGGGGCAGTCCCAGTGCCCGCAGGCTGTCCGTCAGGGCGTTGGCCGGGTGCAGGCCGTCCGGCCCGGAGGCCTCGATGCACTCGCCCACGATGGTCTGCCCGGTCAGGTAGGTGCCCGTGCACAGAATGACCGCCCGGGCGCCCAGCACCGCGCCGGTGCGGAGCACCACAGCGGCGGCATGGCCGTTCCCGTCGCAGCGTATTTCCGTCACCTCCGCCTGCCGCAGCGTCAGTCCCGGCTGCAATTCCAGCGTGTGCTTCATCACCTGCTGGTATTTCCGCCGGTCCGCCTGGGCCCGCAGGGACCACACGGCGGGACCCTTGCCCCGGTTCAGCATTCGGTACTGGATGCAGGCCCTGTCCGCCGCCCGGGCCATCTCGCCGCCCAGTGCGTCCAGCTCCCGGACCAGGTGACCCTTGCCGGTGCCGCCGATGGCCGGGTTGCAGGGCATATTCCCCACCGCGTCAAGGCTCACCGTCAGGCAGACGGTCTTCATGCCCATCCGGGCCGCCGCCAGGGCAGCCTCGATGCCCGCGTGCCCCGCGCCGATGACGGCCACATCATAGTCGCCGCCGTGAAACTCTCTCATCAGGTGCTCACCTCACCACATAAGACTGCTTGAACGCTTTATTATACTATACAGCACACAACAGCGCAAGAGCGTTACACAGAAATAACCCATAGGTATTGTGCAATGTGCAATAAAAGTTTACAAAAGCTTTATACAGAATATCCAATTTTGCGCTTGTTATCCGGGCTGCCGCGGCATATAATAACACTGTAAAACGGAAGAAAGGAGCGTGATATCACCATGACGACAACTTGGATCTGGGGTGACCTGGATGACATGATCTTTGCCGACAGCGACTGGGAAGTGAGCCAGCGGTAAGGCATACCGATGAGGAAACCACGCGAAAGCGTGGTGATTTGCTTTTTTATGGGTGTTTTTCGACAGAAAACGCCTCCTGCACATAGATCGCAAAGCCTGATCCCCGCGCAGCAAAGATGAAAAGAGACGGCCAACGCCGTCTCTTATTTGTTATTTTCGGTTGCTCTTAATGAGATATTCGTGATACCTTAACGATATCTTAGCGTTACCTTAGCGACAATGTATGTTATAATAGCGTCATCAAAAGGAGGGGAGGGCGGCTATGACCGGTAAACAAGCCCGCCGGAGACAGTTGCTGCGGACCATTGGCCTGCGCTTTTCCGGCATGGATGTGCTGAAAGCACTGGGACTCTACCTGGTAGCCGTTATGTGCTGTCTGCTGCTTCGCAGCTTCGATATGCACAACGACACCAGCTACGTAGCCATGATCTTTCTGCTGGATGTGTTCCTTACCGCCTACTGGACGGACGGCTATCTGCTGGGCATCATCATGGCAGTGGTGGGGATGTTCAGCGTGGACATCATCTTTACCTACCCCTTCTGGCATATCAGCTTTACGCTGACGGGCTTTCCGCTGACGTTCCTGGTGATGATGACCATCTCCATCCTGACCGCCACCGTTACCAGCCGGGCCAAGCAGACCGAGCAGGTGCGCCGGGAGGCCGACCGCGAAAAGATGTATGCCGACCTGCTGCGCGCCGTGTCTCACGACATCCGCACGCCGCTGACCGGTATCGTGGGCGCCACCAACGTTCTGCTGGAGCAGGACGGCGGACTGACGCAGGAGCAGCGCCAGCAGCTGCTGCGATCCACCAACGAGGACGCCCAGTGGCTCATCCGCATTGTAGAGAATTTGCTGTCCATCACACGCATAAGCTCTGAGGAGGCTAAGGTCAAGAAAGAGCCGGAGCCGGCGGAGGAGGTCATCGAGTCCGCCGTGGCCAAGACCCACAAGCACTACCCGGAGGTGGATATCCGTGTCCATCTGCCGGCTGAGCTGATGATGGTGCCCATGGATCCCCTGCTGATGGAGCAGGTACTGGTGAACCTGATGGAGAACGCCGTCATCCACGGCGAGACCCACAATATCGACGTGACCCTGTCCAGCGAGGGCAACTGCGCGGTGTTCACTGTGGCGGACGACGGCCGCGGCATTCCCCAGCACCTGCTGCCCCGGCTGTTCGACGGCTCCGCCCGCAGCGACCGCAGCAGTGACGGCAAGCGCAGCATGGGAATTGGTCTGTCCGTGTGCCGCACCATTGTGCTGGCCCACGGCGGTGTGATACGGGGAGACAACAGACAGGAGGGCGGCGCGGTATTTACCGTGACCCTGCCCATGAAAGGAGAAAACGATGAAGATTAAAGACAAAGTCCTGATCGTGGAGGATGAGCAGTCCATCAGCAACTTTATCTCCATGATCCTCACCGCCAACGGCTTCGACACCATCATTGTCCGCACCGGCGAGGAGGCCCTGACCATGATCGCCTCCCATTGCCCGGACATGATCGTCCTGGACCTGGGCCTGCCCGATATGGACGGCATGGAGGTGCTGAAATCTGTCCGCAAGTGGTCCAATCTGCCGGTGGTGGTGGTTTCTGCCCGCAACCACGAGCACGACAAGGTGGAGGCCCTGGATTACGGTGCCGACGACTATCTGGTCAAGCCCTTCGGCACCTCCGAACTGCTGGCCCGCATCCGCACCGCCATCCGCCACACCCGCACCACCCTTTCCAATACCCAAATCGCCCAGTCCGGCAAGTTCGTCACCGGCGATCTGACCATCGACTATGATAAGCACCAGGTGCTGATGAACGGCGAGAACGCCGGATTGACCGTCAATGAGTACAAGATCGTGGCCCTGCTGGGCAAGTACGCCGGCAAGGTCCTGACCTACGACTTCATTATCCGGGAGCTGTGGGGCCCCAAGGCCAAGACCGACAACCAGATCCTCCGGGTAAATATGGCCAACATCCGCCGCAAGATCGAGCCTACCCCCGGCAACCCCCAGTATATTTTCACCGAGGTGGGCGTCGGCTACCGTATGCGCGAGGGAGACTGATACATACCGAGAAGAAAAGACCGCCTGCGGGCGGTCTTTTTCATATGCGGGGCGTTTCTTTTGGGGAAAATATCTGCCGACACGAACCGACGCTTTACGGAAATTTTATAATGTACGGATAAAGAAAAACCGCATTTCCGCTGTCACCGTGTTAAGAAACGCCTGCCTGTATTTACAGGGCGGTTTTTTCGCTGTAAGATACAAACACGCCCGCCGCGGCGCGGCGGGGGAAACTTGTAAGGAGAGAAAACAATGGAAGAAAGAAAAGGCTTTGGATCCAATTTCGGATTCCTGATGGCCGCGGTCGGCTCGGCGGTCGGCCTGGGCAACATCTGGGGCTTCCCCAATAAGATGGGCGCCTGCGGCGGCTTCACGTTCCTCATCATTTACCTCATTTTGGCTGTTTGCTGCGGCTTCATCGTCATGGTGGGCGAGCTGGCCATTGGTCGTAAGACAGGCAAGGGCGCTGTGGCAGCATATAAGGCCCTTAGCAAGAAGTTCAGCTGGATGGGCTGGATGGGCATCCTGTCCGCGTTCTTCATCCTGTTCTTCTACTGCGCTCTGGGCGGCTACTGCATTAAGTATGTGGTGCTCAATGTAGGCGACCTGTTCGGCGCGGGCTTTGGCGCCAGTGCCATCGCCGCCGCGTCGGCGGACGCGGCCAGCGCCTCTCTGGGCGACGCGGTGTTCGGCGCTTTCATGTCCAGCACCACCGAGGCCATTATCTATGGCTTGATCTTCGTGGTGCTGACTATGCTTATCGTTCTCGGCGGCGTCGGCGGCGGCATCGAGAAGGTCTGCTCCGTGGGTATGCCTGCCCTGTTCGTGGCTCTGCTGATCTGCATCATCCGCGCCTGCACGCTGGACGGTGTGGACACCACCGTGCAGGTGCTCCAGGCGGACGGTTCCCTGGTGGAGCACGTGATCCACGGCAGCGCCCTGGATGGCCTGAAGTACATGTTTGCCCCCGGCTGGGCTACTGAAAATGGATACTATGTTCCCGCCTCCGCCGTCATCGATGGCGTGAAAATGTCCGCGGTGGAGATCAACGGCGTCATGCAGCGCATCGTGACCTTCAAGCAGGAGACACCCGACGTCCTGACCGTGCTGGCTACCGCCGGCGGCCAGATGTTCTTCTCCCTGTCCCTGGGTATGGGCGCCATGATCACCTACGGCTCCTATCTGCAGAAGAAGGAGAACATCCAGAAGAACGCGTTGCTGATCGTGGTCATGGATACGATGGTGGCTCTGATGGCCGGCCTGTGCGTGCTGCCCGGCCGCTTCGCTCTGGATCCCTCCGGCGCAGTGGGTGGCCCGTCCCTGCTGTTCGTCACCATGCAGAACGTGTTTAGCCGCATGGGCGGCCTCGGCCCCATCTTCGGCATCCTGTTCTATCTGCTGGTGGTCTTTGCCGCCATCTCCTCCTCTATCTCCCTGCTGGAGGTCATCGTGGCTCACTTTGTGGATAAGGCCCGCGACGAGGGCAAGGGCGACAAGCGCAAGAGCTATACCCTCATCGCCGCCGCCTGTGTGGGCCTGGGCTGCATCCTGGTCTGCGCTGACCGTCTGGGTGCCAGCAGCTTCTCGCCTGCGGAATTGCTGAACATTGCAAATCCCAAGACCTGGGCTGCCGACTGGCTGGACTTCTGGGATGCGCTGTCCGAGGGCGTTATGATGCCGCTGGGCGCGCTGCTGATGTCTCTGATGATCGGCTGGGAGATCGGCCCCGAGTTCGTCAAGGAAGAGACGGAGCAGTCCGGTCATGCCATGGGCAGCTACGGCTTCTTCAAGGTCTGCGTCAAGTTCATCACGCCGCTGATCATGGTCCTCATCCTGTACGGTCAGATAAAGGAATTCTTCCTGTAAAGTCTCTTGACGAATTGTTAATAAACAAACGCTTACTTAACAGAGGGGACGCCGGTGCCGCCGCACCGGCGTCTCTTTTTGCGTCCGCGGACCCGGAAAGACTTGTGCCGCCTGCCGTAAAAAGCACACGATGCTGTGTTTGCCGCCCGGTTTCTCTTGTAAAAACGACGAAAACGGAGTTCACAATTTGTTAAAATAATGGAATATGACGTTAAGAACTTGACAATATCTTGGCGTGACGGTATGATACAGGAGGTTGGCGGGGCAGATACGCTGTTTCGTCGGCTGATGGTATTCACCACCAATTTGTGAGGAGGTAAATCACACACATGGAAAAGAAAAGCACCAAAATAGCGTATTTCGTAGCGCTGGGTGTTTTCATTGTCCTGCTGGTCATCCTGGGGATCCAGTTTAAGGGCAAGGAAAACCCCGTCTTCGTCGGCGACGGCGCGTTCTACACCACCGGCGACGGCGTGTTCCTGGATGGCATCCAGCGGACCGTGGACGACAGCGAGGGCTCTAAGTATGCGCTGGACGGCTCCTACTATGTGAGCCCCGAGGCCGGCACCTACTTCGAACTGTCTGAGGATGGCAACACCATCGTCGGCGCCGACGGTACCGAGTACGTCAAGTCCGAAGAGAAGTCCAAGGACGTCAACGGCGTGGAGTACACCACCTATGAGGAGAAGGTCTACTCCGAGACTCCGTTTGCCGGCACCTTCTGGTCCCTGCTGCCCCCCATCGTGGCCATCGTGCTGGCCCTGATCAGCAAGGAAGTGTATTCCTCTCTGTTCCTGGGCTGCCTGGTCGGCGCACTGCTGTACACCCAGTTCGCTCCCTGGGATACCATCGTGACCCTGGTGGGTGCCGATTACGGTATCATCTCCGTGCTGGCTGACAGCGGCAACATGGGTATTATCGTGTTCCTGGTCACCCTGGGCATCATGGTGGACCTGATGAACAAGGGCGGCGGCTCCGAGGCCTTCGGCCGCTGGGCCAAGAAGACCGTTCACACCCGCTGCGGCGCGCAGCTGCTGACCATGCTGCTGGGCGTGCTGATCTTCGTGGACGACTACTTCAACTGCCTGACCGTGGGCGCCGTTATGCGTCCCGTCACCGAGTCCCACAAGATCTCCCGTGCCAAGCTTGCCTATGTCATTGACTCCACTGCGGCACCCGTCTGCATGATCGCCCCGGTGTCCTCCTGGGCCGCCGCCGTTTCCGGCTACGTGCAGTCCCCCAGCATCAACGGCATTGAGCTGTTCCTGAAGCAGATTCCCTGGAACTACTACTGCCTGCTGACCCTGCTGATGATCGTCATCATCTCCGTGCTGAACATTGACTATGGCTCCATGCTGACCCATGAGTACAACGCCCAGGTCAAGGACGACCTGTTCACCACCCCCGAGCGTCCCTTCGCCGGCGACGATGAGTACGAGACCGGCTCCAAGGGCAAGTCCTCCGTGCTGGATCTGCTGGTGCCCGTGATCGTTCTGATCGCTGTCTGCATCGTCTCTCTGGTCTACTCCGGCGGTTACTTCGATGGCGGCATGACCTTCATGGAGGCCTTCTCCGCTGCCGAGGCCGGTCCGGCGCTGGCCATCGGCGGTCTGATCGGCTGCGTGTTCACGTTCCTCTACTTCTGGCTGCGCGGCGCCATCGGCTTCGAGAAGTCCTTTGAGTCCGTGCCCCAGGGCTTCATCCAGATGATCGCCCCCATCCTGATCCTGACCTTCGCCTGGACCCTGTGCTCCTTCACCCGCAATGCCATGTACTCCGCTGACTTCGTCAGCAACGCCATGGCCAACGTTGGCGATCTGCGTATGTTCCTGCCCGCCATCATCTTCATCATCGGCGCGGCTATCGGCTTCGCCACCGGTACCTCTTGGGGTACCATCGGCATCATGGCCCCCATCGTTGTCTCCGTGTTCAACTACGATGCGGAGCCCATACTGTGCACCATCGGTCTGGCGGCTGCCTGCTCCGGCGGCGTTATGGGCGACCACTGCTCCCCCATCTCCGACACCACCATCATGGCTTCCGCCGGTGCCCACTGCTACCACCTGAACCACGTGTTCACCCAGATCCCTTATGCGCTGACCGTGGCTGGTGTGTCCTTCGTCAGCTTCATCCTGGCCGGCCTGATCCAGAACGTGTTTGTCAACCTGCTGATCGCTGTGGTGCTGATGGTCGGTACTCTGCTGGTCATCCGCGCTATCGTTGCCAAGAAGCACGCCGGTATTTTCCAGGAAATGGCCGAGGCCGACAAGGCTCTTGCCAAGTAAGTTATACCCCGCCTAATAAAAAGAAAGCCCTCCGTTGGGGGCTTTCTTTTTTTGCGTATACTATGTCGATATATCGCTATAAATGCCGGTAATATTGGCTAAAATAAACATATATTTCCAAAAAAGGAGGGGAGAAGCGCGCTAAGAAACTGTAAAGGTTTATAATAATGTCATAAATATTCCGAAAAATGGCCGCTAAATTGGATAAAAGGGAGAAAAACCGGTTCATAATTTGTTCAAAATTACCCACTCCCGGCTTTGCTGAAATGTTGACAATCTGCCAGGAAAACGTTAGGATGGTGGCACCAATTTGTGAGGAGGTAAATCACACACATGGAAAAGAGAAGCACCAAAATAGCGTATTTCGTAGCGCTGGGTATCTTCATTGTCCTGCTGGTCATCCTGGGCCTGCAGTTCAAGGGCAAGGAGAACCCTGTCTTCGTCGGCGGCGGCGCGTTCTACACCACCGGCGACGGCGTGTTCCTGGATGGCATCCTGAAGACCGCGGACGACAGCGAGGGCTCTAAGTATGCGCTGGACGGCTCCTACTATGTGAGCCCCGAGGCCGGCACCTACTTCGAACTGTCTGAGGATGGCAACACCATCGTCGGCGCCGACGGTACCGAGTACGTCAAGTCCGAAGAGAAGTCCAAGGACGTCAACGGCGTGGAGTACACCACCTATGAGGAGAAGGTCTACTCCGAGACTCCGTTTGCCGGCACCTTCTGGTCCCTGCTGCCCCCCATCGTGGCCATCGTGCTGGCCCTGATCAGCAAGGAAGTGTATTCCTCTCTGTTCCTGGGCTGCCTGGTCGGCGCACTGCTGTACACCCAGTTCGCTCCCTGGGATACCATCGTGACCCTGGTGGGTGCCGATTACGGTATCATCTCCGTGCTGGCTGACAGCGGCAACATGGGTATTATCGTGTTCCTGGTCACCCTGGGCATCATGGTGGACCTGATGAACAAGGGCGGCGGCTCCGAGGCCTTCGGCCGCTGGGCCAAGAAGACCGTTCACACCCGCTGCGGCGCGCAGCTGCTGACCATGCTGCTGGGCGTGCTGATCTTCGTGGACGACTACTTCAACTGCCTGACCGTGGGCGCCGTTATGCGTCCCGTCACCGAGTCCCACAAGATCTCCCGTGCCAAGCTTGCCTATGTCATTGACTCCACTGCGGCACCCGTCTGCATGATCGCCCCGGTGTCCTCCTGGGCCGCCGCCGTTTCCGGCTACGTGCAGTCCCCCAGCATCAACGGCATTGAGCTGTTCCTGAAGCAGATTCCCTGGAACTACTACTGCCTGCTGACCCTGCTGATGATCGTCATCATCTCCGTGCTGAACATTGACTATGGCTCCATGCTGACCCATGAGTACAACGCCCAGGTCAAGGACGACCTGTTCACCACCCCCGAGCGTCCCTTCGCCGGCGACGATGAGTACGAGACCGGCTCCAAGGGCAAGTCCTCCGTGCTGGATCTGCTGGTGCCCGTGATCGTTCTGATCGCTGTCTGCATCGTCTCTCTGGTCTACTCCGGCGGTTACTTCGATGGCGGCATGACCTTCATGGAGGCCTTCTCCGCTGCCGAGGCCGGTCCGGCGCTGGCCATCGGCGGTCTGATCGGCTGCGTGTTCACGTTCCTCTACTTCTGGCTGCGCGGCGCCATCGGCTTCGAGAAGTCCTTTGAGTCCGTGCCCCAGGGCTTCATCCAGATGATCGCCCCCATCCTGATCCTGACCTTCGCCTGGACCCTGTGCTCCTTCACCCGCAATGCCATGTACTCCGCTGACTTCGTCAGCAACGCCATGGCCAACGTTGGCGATCTGCGTATGTTCCTGCCCGCCATCATCTTCATCATCGGCGCGGCTATCGGCTTCGCCACCGGTACCTCTTGGGGTACCATCGGCATCATGGCCCCCATCGTTGTCTCCGTGTTCAACTACGATGCGGAGCCCATACTGTGCACCATCGGTCTGGCGGCTGCCTGCTCCGGCGGCGTTATGGGCGACCACTGCTCCCCCATCTCCGACACCACCATCATGGCTTCCGCCGGTGCCCACTGCTACCACCTGAACCACGTGTTCACCCAGATCCCTTATGCGCTGACCGTGGCTGGTGTGTCCTTCGTCAGCTTCATCCTGGCCGGCCTGATCCAGAACGTGTTTGTCAACCTGCTGATCGCTGTGGCCCTGATGGTCGGTACGCTGTTGGTCATCCGCGCCATCGTTGCCAAGAAGCACGCCGGCATCTTCGCCGAAATGGCCGAGGCCAACAAGGCTCTTGCCAAGTAAGTACATACTCCAGCAAAAAAAGAGACCGCTTCGGCGGTCTCTTTTTTGCGTGCAGGGCAGGGGAGGGCACCTCGCATCGGCGGCGGGACAGCAAAAGCTGTCCGCCGCGGGAATTTTGCGAAAAGATGTGACAAACCGCAACGAATGTGGTACAATGTCCCTATTGAGTATATAGGAGGTGTCGCTGTGCGGCAATATCCCCAATTAGAGATCGATCTTTCTCTGCTGCAAAGCAATGCCAGGGCGGTGATCTCCCGCTGCAATGCCGCGGGTATCTGTGTCTGCGGCGTTATCAAGGGTGCGGATGGCCTGCCGGAGATCGCCCGGACGCTGCGTGCTGCCGGTGCCGCAGAGTTGGGCACCAGCCGCCTGGAGCAGGTGGCCAAATGCCGTGCCGCCGGTGTGCCCGGCCCCTGGCTCCTGATTCGTATTCCCGGTCTGACGGAGCTGCCGGACGTGGTCGCTCTGTGCGACACGTCCCTGCAAAGCGAGTGGGCCACCCTGCTGGCGCTGGAGGAGGAGTGTCTCCGCCAGAACAGGACCCACCGCGTCATCGTGATGGCAGACCTGGGCGACCTGCGTGAGGGCTTCTGGGACAAGGACGAGCTGGTGGACGTCTGCCAGCGGGTGGAGCAGGACCTGCCCCATGTACACTTGGCCGGTATCGGTGTTAACCTGTCCTGCTATGGCTCCACTAAGCCCACCCCGGACAAGATGAACGAGCTGGTCGCTTTGGCCCGCCGGGTGGAGGCGCGTATCGGCCGATCGCTGGAGGTCGTCTCCGGCGGCGCTACCAGCTCCTTTACGCTGGTCCATTGGGGCACCATGCCCGCCGGTATCAACCACCTCCGAATCGGCGAGGGCATCCTGCTGGGCAAGGACCTGCAGGTGGACTGGGGCATCCGCGACATGGATTACCTCCGCATGGACACCTTTACCCTCCGGGCCGAGGTGGTGGAGGTCAAGGACAAGCCCACCTATCCCATCGGCGAGCTGGCCATCGATGCCTTCGGCCGCAAGCCTACCTATGTGGACCGTGGTGTCCGCCGCCGCGCCCTCCTGGCCCTGGGCCGGGCCGACGTGGGCGACCTGGAGAGCCTGCTCCCCCGCGAACCGGGGCTGACAGTCATCGGCGGATCCTCCGACCACTGCATCGTGGACGTGGAGGACTGCCCCCGCCGTCTGCAAGTGGGCGATATCGTGGAATTCTCGCTGTGCTACAGTCATATGCTGTACGCCACATCACGGAGCGATATGCGGCTCCTATTCAAACATCAACAGGAGGAAGCGTAAGACAATGGGAGATTTAGGGATTTTGATCATCGGCGTCGTGGACACGTTTTTTGCCTTTTTTGTGGTGGCGCCCATGATGCTGCAGGCGGCCAGCCTGTTCGGCGTGCAGAAGCAGTTTGCCCAGGCCATGGTCCAGGAGGGCGTCGTCAAGCAGGAGGACGTGGACCGCATCCACCCCAAGAAGCAGATCGCCGGCGTGGTGATCTCACTGATCATGCTGGCGGTGCTGGCGTTTACCTGTGCCAAGGCCTCCCCTTGGGGCTATATCTGCGGCGGTGTGGGTCTGGTGGTGGGCCTGCTGAAGTACCGCGCCATCGTCCAGTACAACAGTGAAACGGTCAAGCGCTTCAAGAACACCTATAAGGACGAGATGGATGTGGCCAAGTTCAACAAGTTCGTGGAGACGCATTTCTGATAAGTTCAAGTGAATAAAAACCTCCCCGGCACTATGCGCCGGGGAGGTTTTTATTCGCTTTTTTCGATGGTGCCGCCGCCCAGTACCTCGTCGCCGTCATACAGCACCACCGCCTGCCCGGCAGTGATGGCCCGCTGGGGCTGATCGAACACCACCCGCAGTCCGCCGTCCGGCAGGGGATAAGCGGTGCAGGGGGTCTCCACCTGGCTGTATCGCGTCTTGGCGGCGCACCGCACCGGCGCCGCCGGTATCTGGCCGCTGATCCAGTTTACGTGGGAAGCCAGCAGGGAGGAGGCATACAGCGCCGCGTCGTCTCCCAGCACGATAGCGTTGCGGTCCCGGTCCTTTTCCAGCACATATACGTGCCGCCCCACCGCCACGCCAAGGCCCTTTCCCTGGCCGATGGTATAGCAGGGCAGGCCCCGGTGCCGTCCCAGCACGCGGCCCGCTTCGTCCAGGAAGTCTCCCGGCGTCAGTGTCAGCCCCTGCCGCTGCAGAAAGGTCACATAGTCTCCGTCCGGCACGAAGCAGATGTCCTGGCTGTCGCCCTTGTCGGCGTTGTCCAGCCCTGCCTCCCGCGCCTTGTCACGGATAGCCGGCTTGTCATAGTCTCCCACCGGCAGCAGCAGATGGGCCAGCTGGTGCTGCGTCAGCTGATACAGCACATAGCTCTGGTCCTTCCGCCGTTCCGCACCCCGCAGCAGGCGGTATCTGCCGCTTTCCGCGTCATAGGCCACCCGGGCGTAGTGCCCCGTGGCGATATAGTCATACCCCAGCGTCAGCGCCCGGTCCAGCAGGGCACCGAATTTCAGCTCCCGGTTGCAGTCGATGCACGGATTGGGCGTCCGTCCGGCCGCGTATTCCGCCGTGAACCTGTCCATTACGCACCGGCGGAAGCGGTCTGTCTCGTTGAATACATAGAACCGCATCCCCAGACGTGTGGCCGCCTGCCGCGCGTCCTCGGCATCGTCGGCGGAGCAGCAGCGGCTGTCCTCGTTAGGGGCCAGCTTCAGCATGGCGC
>OHJU01001087.1_pt1 | contig 12993 bp, 19 predicted proteins | sample 1568711 | NCBI WGS metagenome assembly OHJU01 (sample SAMEA3879574, study PRJEB24766) | human gut metagenome | biome: human-associated habitat; feature: feces | place: USA | collected 1985/1987 | reverse complement strand
CCCCGCCGCTTTTTTATATTCTGAGGAGGGTATCACATGAATTACAAGGGCTTTCATCAACTGCAATGGGAGGACCGCCTGGTCATTGAAAAGATGCTCAAGGTGGGTGACAGCAAGGCCAAGATTGCTGAGGCGCTGGGCGTGTGCAAAAAGACCATCTACAACGAAATCAAACGGGGCTGGACCCAGCAGATGACCTCTGACTATGAGTTTATCTGGTGCTACTGCCCGGAGATGGCGGAGCGCAAATACCAGGAAAACCTCCGGGCCAAGGGGCCGGACCTCAAGATTGGCAATGACATTGACTTTGCAAACTATGTGGAGCAGAAAATTGTGGAGGAGCACTATTCTCCCGCTGCTTTGTTGGCAGAGCTCAAGGCAAAGCCGCCCCAGTTTGACACCACGGTCTGTGAGGCCACGCTCTACAATTACATCTACCGGGGTGATGTGTTCCTGGTCCTCAACCCGGAGCACCTGCACGAAAAGGGCCGCCGCCACTATGGTGAGAAATACGGTGAACAACGGAACGCCGCCAGAGCTGCCAAAGGCCCCCGCATTGATAAGCGTGACCCCATCATCAACTCCCGCACTACTTTTGGCCACTGGGAGATGGACAGCGTGATGGGCACCGTGGGCTCCAGCCGGGCACTGGTGGTGCTCACGGAACGGCTCACCAGGGCGGGCATTATCCTCCCGGTGCCGGACCATACCGCCGCCAGCGTGGTCCGGGCGCTCAATGGTCTGGAGCGCCGCCTGGGCAAGGACTTCTACCCCATGTTTCAGAGCATCACGGTGGACAATGGCTGTGAGTTTCAAGACTACGATGGTATGGAAAAGGCCTGCCGCCGGAAAGGAAAGCGTACCACCGTTTACTACTGCCACCCGCACGCACCACATGAGCGTGGCAGCAACGAGAACATGAACAGGATAATAAGGCGGTTTTTCCCCAAGGGCACCAACTTTGATGAGGTGCCTATCTCAGAGATACGCCGGGCAGAGGAGTGAATGAACAACTATCCACGGGAGGTGCTGGGGTGGCAGACAGCGGCCACCCTCCTGCGGAGCTACATGAGCGCCTGCTGATCTGCCGCACAATAAAGCTGAACGCCGGAGCCCACGGAGGCCACCGGCGCTGTTGTCTTGCCCAAATGCAGAAAAACGCACAAAACAAGCCGCAAATAGCACGGCTCATTTTGTGCGTTCATACAACTTTACAAGTTTATTGTAATTTATTCTTGACTTTTTGCATGGCAGCCCCTATTATTGAGTTACACACCAAGGAATTGGTTGTGTAGCTCAATTTTTTTTATTCCTCATCCAGAGGAAACCGTCAAGGAGGACTACATCATGGCAAACATCAAAGTCACCAGCAAGCAGGACGCTTGGAACAAGGTCAACCAGATTTTCCCCACCGACTATGAGCAGGATGTGCAGAGCAGCACCCGTGCTGGCTACCCCGTCTATCGGAGCACCGCAGAGGGCCACTTCTATGACTACATCTGTGACCTGGGTGACCGTCTGGAGGTCAACCTTGACAGCAGCCATCTGGAAACGGCCAACATCTGGATTGAGGAGCCCGCCACTGAGGAGGCCCCGGTGCTGTCTGAGGAGCGGGTGGCAGTTGCCAAGCGGCTCCAGCGTGCTGTGTTCTACTTCACTGAGGAATACCTCAAGGAACTGGAAAACAAGGCCAAGGAGGATGAGGCCGTTGCGGCCATGCAGGCCAACAGCTCCAAGGATGGCCCCGTGCAGTGCATGGTGCTGACCGCTGAGGGCAACGCCAATGTCATGCTGGACTGCATCAAGGAACTCCACCGGGCCGTGCACATCTTGCTGGACAAGCAGGAGGATGTGGATGAGTGGATGCTCTCCGGCATCACCGCCATGATGGACCGGGCCAACGAAATGAAAATCATTCCCTATGACCTGCCCACCTCCATCTGTGGCCTGCTGTGCGCTCAGTACCGCTAAGGTGCTGAGGCGCTACGGCAACAATCTGACTGTGAAAAGAGGTGAACGCATTGGCAGACTACGCTTTCCGCTCTTATGAGGAGCGGCAGAAAATCCAGGAGATGGTTGAGGCAGGCCTGAGCGCCAAAGACATTGCCGCCTCTCTTGGCATCTCTCCCTCCGCAGTCTATGCGGAGCTGAGGCGTGGCCGGGACGGCACAAGGCTCCCTGACAAGCGCCTGGGCTACAACGCCGAACTTGCCCAGCTCAGTGTCCAGCAGGGCCTTGAGCGGAGAGGCCGCCGAACTGCCGGGGCATGACATCCCGCACCTATTAAAACCAAGGAGGACAAAACCGTGAGCAACAACCCCATTGTGCTGAAAAGCAACCGGCTTTCTGATGAGTGCATCGGAACTGTCCGGCTGACCCCGGAGGCGGAGAAAGTGGTCCGCCGTCTGAGGGCAAAGACCGCTCTGCCCATCCGGCAGATTGTATCTGAAATTATCGTCCAGGCCGAAAACCTCATCGACATTGAGGGGCCGGAGGACACTGAGGAGGATTGACCAATGAAAACCGCTATTTCTAATGTGGCCCCCGGCCAGGTGGTCAAGTTTCATGGGGAGCCCTGCATTGTGCTGGAGCACCGCACGGCTGGCACCCTGCTGGTGACCGCCGCCCAGATTAAGAGCTCTTTTGGCTCCACCAACAACTTTGCTGCCGGCTCTTTCCGTGAGCACCTCAACGGTGCCTTTGCGGATGCCCTGACTGAGGGCCACGCTGATGAGCTCATCACCCGTGAGGTTGACCTCACTGCCCTCAACGGCTCCAAGGAGTACGGGAGCTGTGAGTGCAAGGTGGCCCCGCTGACCTTTGATGAAATCCGCCGTTTCCACGGTCTGCTGCCCAAGCCTGAGAGCTGGGAGTGGAGCGTCACGCCCTGGAGCACCCCCTGCGTGGATGAGGATGATACCTGGGTCATGGGCTTGAACTCCAGCGGCAATGTCGACAACTACAACTGCGCCGGCACCTACGGGTCACGTCGCTGTCCATTGACAAGCACACCGTCGGGCTTTGCGCATGGAGTTTAAGCGGATAGCCCAGTGCCGTTTCTTGATTGGGGCCACCAGCGCCGCATGGCCCGGAGGCGCAACGCCATGGTCATCATGGCCATTCTGGCCGTCCTTGCCACTGTGTTTGCCCTTGGCTATGCCAGCGGATGCAGTGCCCACCAGACGGACGATGAGGTCAAGACCCCTGAGCCTGTGGTGACAGCGGAAACCGTCACCACTCCAGCCCCGGAGCAGAGCCCCGTGGAGCCCTCTGCACCACCAGAGGAAAACACGGAGCCTGCCCGCCACCGTGATGACATCGTGAGTGAGGGGCGGCTCCTCAGCTACGAACTCCAGGAAGTCATGCAGGACTGCTGCGAGCACTATGAGGTGCCCTATGCTCTGGCCCTTGCCATCGCAGAGGTTGAAACCCACTTTGACCCCGATGCCGTCAGCGCCACTGGTGACTATGGCCTCATGCAGATCAACTCTGTCAATCACGAGTGGCTTTTGGAAAAAGGCCTTGACCCCATGACCCATGCCGGGAACATTGAGGCCGGTATCTATATCATCTCCCAGTATCTCCAGAGCTACGGAGAGCCAGAGCTTGCGCTGATGGCCTACAACTGCGGGCCCGGCGGCGCAAGAAAGCTGTGGGATGCAGGTACATACCAGACCGACTACTCCCGCAAGGTTATGACCGCTTTTGAATACTGGACAAGCGTGCTGGAGGTTGACTGAAATGCCCTACTATAAGACCTGCCCTGACTGCGGAGCCCACCTTGACCCCGGTGAGCGCTGCGACTGTAAAGATGATACCAAGGAGGATTGTACCAATGTTGGAAATGAAAATCAAGATTGAGGCGGATGCTGCCGTCCTCAAGGCCATTGACAAGCTGACCACGGCGCTGGAAAAGAACGCCGTCAACATCTCCGTGCCCCAGGACACTCCCACTCCCGTGGCTCCTGTGGCCGCCCCTGTCACCCATGCCCCGGTGCCGCCGGTCACCATGCCGCCCGCTACTGTGGTCCCTACCCCTGCACCGGCTCCTGCGGCACCTGCCCAGACTGTGGCCCCTACTAACCCCGCTCCCACTGTTCCCGTGACCACGGCCCCCACCTACACCCTTGACCAGATCGCCGAGGCCGGTGCCAGCCTGGTGGATGCGGGCAAGATGGAGCAACTGCGGGCTCTGCTGGCCAAGTATGGCGTGCAGGCCGTCACCCAGCTCCCGCCGGACCAGTACGGTGTCTTTGCCACTGAACTGCGGACGCTGGGCGCACGGCTCTGAGGAGGTGCCCTATGCCTCCCGAAAAGCACGCCCTGCTTTCTGCCTCATCGGCATCCCGCTGGCTGAAATGCACGGCTGCCCCCCGCTTTGAGGAGCACCTGCCGGAGCGCACCAGCGAATATGCGGAGGAGGGCCGCCTGGCCCACGCCATCTGTGAGCTCAAGACCCTCAAGAAATTCACTGTGATGACCTCCCGCACCTACACCACCCGCCTCAACAAGCTCAAAAAGGACCCGCTTTACTCTGAGGAGATGGACAAGACCAGTGACCTCTACATTGAGCACCTGATTGAGCAGGCCATGCTCTATGACAGCACGCCCACTGTGGTAGCGGAGGTGCAAGTGGACTTTGGGGAGTATGTCCCGGAGGGCTTTGGCACCTGTGACAATGTGATGATTGGCGGGGACACCCTCAGCATCACGGACTACAAGCACGGCAAGGGTGTCCCGGTGTCCGCCGTGGGCAACCCGCAGATGCGGCTCTACGCTCTGGGTGCTCTCAAGCGCTATGCCCCCGTGTTCGGCGATGCCATCAAGAAAGTCCGCATGTCCATTGACCAGCCCCGCCTTGACAGTTACACCACCGACACTATCACCGTGGAGGAGCTGATGGCCTGGGGCGAGAACATCAAGCCCATTGCACAAAAGGCTTTCTCCGGGCTGGGTGAGTTTGTCCCCGGTGACCACTGCCGTTTTTGCCGTGGCAAGGCTCAGTGCCGTGCCCGTGCCAACACCAACACGGCGCTGGAGGACTTCAAGGACTGCGTGCCCGCCGCCTCCGTCCCGCCTGACGCTATGGCCCCCCAGGAGTTTTCCCACATCGGCCCACATGGGAATGAGGTGCATCCGCTCCTCTCTGATGCGGAGATCGGTGACCTCCTCATCCGTGGCAAGGAGCTGGTGGCCTGGTACAAGGACCTGGAGGAATATGCCACCAAGGCCCTGCTGGACGGCAAGCCCATTGAGGGCTGGAAACTGGTGGCTGGCCGGAGCATCCGCACCTTTACGGACCAGGATGCCGCCATCCAAGCCGCCATTGCCGCCGGATATGATGAGGCCCTGCTCTATGACCGCAAGCCCAAGACGCTCTCTGAGATGGAGAAACTGATGGGCAAGGCGGAGTTTGCTGAGAAAATCGGCGGCTATGTGACCAAGCCCCTGGGTAAGCCCACGCTGGCCCTCAGCACAGACAAGCGTGAGGCCTACAACCCCGCCGCTGCTGACTTTGCCGGGGTGGCTGCCAATGAGTAAGTATCAGACCTGTGCCCATTCCGCACCATGGCAACCACCCATCCCGCTGGATGATGAGGAAAAGGGCTACCCCGTGGGCCGTTTCTGCAAGCACGCCTGCCGCAGTATGGCGGTCATCCGTGACCCGGAGGTCTGCGAGAGCTGCACACAGTACACAGACCCGGCCAAGCTCATCACCATCAACACCGGGGACTACCACGCAGACATCTATTTTGACCGGCTGGAGGACATGCCCCTCTCCAACATCCGCAAGGTTTTCAAGCTACTCCTGGCGGACCCGTGGAGCAATGAGGGAGCCATCCGTCAGATGACCCTCTACCTGGATGCCGCCGTGATTGAAAGCAAAGAGGCCTGGAAACAGGCCAGTATTGAGTATCAGAACGGCTGGCGCAATGTGTTCAATAAGAAAAGCCGCCTCAAAGAGGACCGCCAAAAGCTCCGAGAAAACAACCGGCTGACCGCTGCCGTAAAGCGGACCAAAGCCCGGCATGAGCGCTGGGTGAAACTTCAAACCTGCTGGGCTGAGGCCCAGCCTGATGCAAACACCAGAGTGTAATTTAACTGTAAAGGAGATCAAAAGATTATGTATCAGAATGATGCCATGAAAGTCCTGACTGGTGAGGTCCGCCTCTCCTATGCCAACCTGACCACCCCCAGAGCCGCCCAGCAGGGCGGTGAGCCCAAGTATTCCGTCACCCTGCTCATCCCCAAGAGCGATGCCGCCACCAAGGCTGACATTGACGCTGCCATCCAGGCCGCCGCCAATGAGGCCATGGCCAAGGTGTGGAACGGTGCCCGCCCGCCCATGCTCAAGGTGCCCATCTACGATGGTGACGGCGTGCGGCCCTCCGGTGTTCCCTTTGGCGATGAGTGCAAGGGCCATTGGGTGATGACCGCCTCTACCAAGAACAAGCCCCAGGTGGTGGGCATCGACAACATCAACTGCGAACTGTCCCCGGCGGACATTTACAGCGGCATGTATGGCCGTGTCACCGTCCGTTTCTTCGGCTACTCCAACAGCGGCAACAAGGGCATTGGCTGTGGTCTGGGCAATGTTCTCAAGACCCGTGACGGGGAGCCCCTGAGCGGCCAGGCCTCCGCTGCCTCCGACTTCGCCGGGCTGGGCGGCACTCCTGCGGCCACTCCCACCTACGGTGCGGCGATGCCCGCAACCCCCGGTGCCTACGGTGTCCAGCCTGCGGCTCCCGCTGCCCCTGCCGCTCAGGTGCCTTGGGCCACCACCGGCGGCATCAATCCCATCACCGGCGGCATCAATCCCATCACCGGCCAGCCCATGTAATTGGAGGACATCATGCACCATCTCAGCATTGACCTTGAAACCTATTCAAGCGTGCCGATTGCTAAGGCCGGGGCGCAAAAGTACATCTCCAGCCCGGACTTTGAAATCCTGCTCTTTGCGTACAGTGTGGATGGTGCGCCTGTTGAAATCATTGACCTGGCACGGGGGGAACGCCTCCCCCCGTGGCTGGTCCAGGCCATCACCTCCCCGGAGTACATCAAGCACGCATACAACGCCCCCTTTGAGTGGGGCTGCCTGTCCAAGTTTTTGGGCACCCTGCCGCCGGACCAATGGCGCTGCACCATGTTCCACGGCCTCTATTGTGGCTACACAGCAGGCCTGGATGCCACTGGCAAGGCTCTGGGGCTTGCTGAGGACAAGCGCAAGCTCAACACCGGCAAGGCGCTCATCCGTTATTTCTGCGTCCCCTGCGCCCCCACAAAGGCCAATGGAGGCCGCACCCGCAACCTGCCCCAGCATGACACCGACAAGTGGGAGCTGTTCAAAGAATACTGCCGCCAAGATGTTGTGACTGAAATGGAGATTGAGCGGCGGCTCTCTGCTTTCCCCGTGCCGGACTTCGTGCAAAAGCAATGGGAAACGGACCTCATCATCAATGCCCGTGGCGTGGCCGTGGACATGGACCTGGTGAGCGGTGCCCTCTATCTGGGCAATGTGACCCGCCAAAACCTCACCCAGGAGGCCATGAAAATCTCCAAGCTGGACAACCCCAACAGCGTGGCACAGCTCACGCAATGGCTCCAGGAGGCCATGGGAGAGGAGCTTGCGGACCTCCGCAAGGACACCGTGGCCCGCCTGCTGGGCAAGGAGGACAACAGCCCCCCGGTCCAGCGGATGCTTGAGATACGCCAAGAGCTGGGCAAGACCAGCACCAAAAAGTATGACGCTATTGAGGCCGCTGTGTGCCCGGATGGCCGTGTCCGTGGGCTGCTCCAATTCTATGGAGCGAACAGGACGGGGCGCTGGGCAGGCCGCCTGGTGCAGGTCCAGAACTTGCCCCGCACCTACACAGAGCCGCTGCCGTTGGCCCGTGAGCTGGTGGAGCACCGCAAGCTGGATGCCCTCCGGCTGATCTATGGCTCCGTGCCTGACACCCTCAGCCAGCTCATCCGCACCGCCTTTGTGGCCCCGGAGGGGCATGTCCTCATTGACGCTGACTTTTCGGCCATTGAGGCCCGTGTCATCTCCTGGCTGGCCGGTGAGCAATGGCGGCTGGAGGTGTTCCGCACCCACGGAAAAATCTATGAGGCCTCCGCCTCTCAGATGTTCGGCGTGCCCATTGAGCTCATCAAAAAGGGCAATCCAGAGTATGCACTCCGGCAAAAGGGCAAGGTGGCAGAGCTGGCCCTGGGCTACCAGGGCAGCACCGGCGCACTCATCAACATGGGAGCCTTGGACATGGGCATCCCGGAGGAGGACCTGCCGGACATCGTGAGCCGCTGGCGTGAGGCCAACAAGCGCATCCGTGACCTGTGGTATTCCATGGACAATGCCGCCGTGCAGGTCATCACTCAGGGCGGCAGTGTGGGCATCAACGGCCTGCTGCTGGCCCGTGAGTATGACTACAACCAGGGCACCGACTGTTTCACCATTCAGCTCCCCTCTGGCCGCAAGCTCTACTATGTGAGCCCCGGCATTGGTGAAAACCAATGGGGCAATCCCTCCATCTCCTACATGGGCATGGACCAGAAAACCAAACGGTGGAAACGCATCGAAACCTACGGCGGCAAGCTGGTGGAAAACTGCGTCCAGGCCATTGCCCGTGACTGCCTGGCGGACACCATTGAGCGCCTTGAGGCCGCTGGCCTGCCGGTAGTGTTCCACATCCATGACGAGGTGGTCATTGATACGGCCCCCTGGAGCGATGATGACACCATGCTGGACACGGTGGTCAACATCATGCGCCAGCCCATCCCGTGGGCTGCTGATCTGCCGCTCAACGCTGATGGCTGGGTGGGCACATTTTTCAAGAAAGACTAAATAACTGACGAGCCCCCCCCCCGCTACCAATGCGGTGGTGGGCTGAGGGAGGCTTTTATGCAAATCCTTGTTGCCTGCGAGGAAAGCCAGGCGGTCACCATAGCTTTGCGAAAGCTGGGCCATGAGGCATACAGTTGTGACCTCATCCCATGCTCCGGCGGCCACCCTGAGTGGCACATTCAGCAAGATGTGCTCCCTTTGCTCAACGGCTACTGCTTTTTCAAGACCTGTGACGGCTCCGCACATTATGTGCTGGGGCGGTGGGACATGCTCATTGCTTTCCCGCCGTGCACCTATCTGACCAATGCCAGCGCCGTCCGCATGAGGGTAAAGGGTGAGATTGTGGCGGAGCGATATGCCAAAGCAATGGAGGCCAAGGCTTTCTTTATGAGCTTTCTGAGCGCCGACTGTGCAAAGATCGCCGTGGAAAACCCCACTCCTTTGAAAATCGTGGAGCTACCGCCCTACACCCAAGCAATACAGCCGTGGCAGTTTGGGCACCCGTACACAAAGCGGACATGCCTGTGGCTCAAAGAGCTGCCCCTGCTGGTCCCCACCGAAATCATCACGGAGGGTGTCACCCCATGGGTAAATGGCGGATGCAAAGACGCACATGGGAACTACCGGCGCTTTCAAGGCCGCAGAGAACGGGACCCCATCAACAGGGCAAAAACTTTCCCCGGCATAGCTGCCGCAATGGCAGAACAATGGGCCGGGCCCGTGACTACTTAATAATCAGCCCCCCCCCGCTGTTTGCGGAGGCGGGGCGTGGGAGGCACACATGAAATACATTGCATCGTGCTCCTTTGGCAAGGACAGCCTGGCCATGGTGCTCATGCTCATAGAGCGTGGTCTGCCGCTGGATGAGGTGGTCTTTTATGACACCGGGATGGAGTTTCAAGCCATCTATGACCTGCGGGATGATATGCTCCCGATATTCCAGCAGCACGGCATCAAATACACAACACTATACCCGGACAACCCTTTTCTCTATGACATGCTGGAGCGTCCCGTCAAGGGGCGTGAGCGGCGTGGGTATGGCTGGTGTGGCGGCCTGTGCCGCTGGGGCACCACCTGCAAGCTGCGGACCATTGACCAGTATGCAGAGCGCCAGGGCGCAAAGGTCTATGTGGGCATTGCCGCAGATGAAACGCCCAGGCTCCAAAAAGAGCGCAAGCCCTACAAGCTCTTTCCGCTTGCGGAGTTTGGCATGACTGAGGCGGACTGCCTGCAATATTGCTACTCCGCCGGATATTTCTGGCTGGAGGGCTCCATCCGGCTCTATGACATTCTGGACCGTGTTTCCTGCTGGTGCTGTTGCAACAAAAACCTCAAGGAGCTCAGAAACATCCGCCAGTATCTCCCAGAGTATTGGGAAAAGCTGAAACACCTACAAGCCCAGTTAGAGCGCCCCATGAAAGGCTTTTACAAAGGCCAGCCCCGTGGCGTGTTTGAACTGGATGAACGCTTTGCAAGAGAGGACCGTGACACATGAAAATCATCAATCCCTATACCGAAATCCTCACCCCGCTGGATGGCCAGGCCATCCTCCAGCACATTGAGCTGTGCGGGCGGGTCTGCTACAAGTCTGAGGACAAAATCACCGACACCAGCGCCGCCAAGTTTGTGGCGGGCATCATCAAGCGTGGCCATGAGGCCGTCCTGGAACACTTTGACATCACGGTCAAGTTTGTGTGTGACCGGGGTGTGTCCCATGAAATTGTCCGGCACCGCATGGCCTCCTACTGCCAAGAGAGCACCCGCTACTGCAACTATTCCAAGGATGTTTTTGGCAGTGAAATCACCGTCATCCGCCCCTCTTTCCTGACGGAGGGCACACCGGGCTGGCAGTATTGGAAAGTGGCTTGCAGAATGGCTGAAAAGTCATATTTTGAGCTGCTGGACTGGGGCTGCACCCCGCAAGAGGCCCGTGCTGTTCTGCCCACATGCCTCAAGACCGAGGTGGTGATGACAGCCAACCTGCGAGAATGGCGGCATTTCTTCAAGCTGCGGACCGCCCCGGCGGCGCACCCGCAGATGCGTGAGGTGGCCATCCCGCTGCTCCACCAGATGCGCTCCCAGGTGCCGGTCATCTTCGATGATGTTGAGGAGGCCGCCCATGAAATTGTGTGACCGCTGCCCCCAGGCTGGCTCTTGCCTGTTGAACTATCTGGGCAAGGCTTGCCACAAGCTCCGTATGCAGGAGTGCCCGGAGGTGGTCCCCACCACGCTGGAGCTCATGCACAACATGGACGCTGAGGAACTGGCCGCTTTCCTCTCCAAGACCTTTTGCCAGTCCCTTGGAAAAACGCAACTTTTGGAATGGCTCAATAAGGAGGTGCCCAATGAAACGCTCTGAGATTTTGGAGGCCGCCCGCCGATGTGTCTGCGGTGAGCGTGAGCAGGACTATGGCACGCCGGAGAATAACTTTGAAACCATCGGCCTGCTCTGGGGTGTCTACCTCAGAGCGGCGCACCCGGAGTATGCCAAGGTCATGCCCATCAACGGCATCACGGCCAAGGATGCCGGCACTATGCTGGCCCTGCTCAAGGTGGCCCGCATCGCCACCGGCTCCAGCCCTGACAGCTTTATTGATCTGGCGGGCTATGCGGCCTGCGCCGGTGAAATCGTGACAGAAAGGAGCTGCCCCTATGAAAAAGCGGAAACCCAGACCCAGGAGTGAAAAGCCCCGAATGTGCGACCCCGGCATGTGTGACTGCTGCCAGTACATTGGTGAGGGTGACTTCATCTGTGACAAAGGCCCCGGCCAGCCGGTCCTTGTGGTTGAGGACTGGCAGCCCAATGAGAACGCCGGGCGCTGCCGGAGAGGCACAAAGCGATGAACAGAAAAGAGCGGCGAAACCTGCAACGCCAAGGTGTGCAGGTGCCCAAAGACCCCACACTCAACATCAAGCTCTCCGCTCTGGGCAAGTCCATAATGACCCCGGAGATGCGGGCGGCCATGATGCACGAAATCAACCAGCAGTGCCTTGAGAAAGATGACTTGCTGGCTCTGGATGTGGACTGCATGGTGCTCTGGACACTGCACCGGCACCTGGGCTTTGGGGTCAAGCGGCTCCATGACTTCTATCTGGCGATGGCCGCAGAACACCGCCGGATGCGTGACTTTTATGAAATGGATGACCTGTACCCGGAACGGCTCAAGCTTAAGGAACTGGGTGCAGATGTCGAACAATGGCAAAAGGAGGTGCTGGCCAATGAGCCCAAAACCCTGGGAAAACGCTGAGGGCTACGCAGACCCAACGGCATACAACGCCATCAAGAAAATGTCCGCAGAGGGACATGAGGCACTGGATGCCAAGGTCAACACTCTCATCAAGGTCCTCAAGTTTATCATTGCGGAAAGCGGCTTTGAGCTGGCGGCCCGCATTGAGCTCCGGGACCGCAAGACAGGGAGGTTTTTTAGATGACCAAATGTGAAACGGCAATCTGCCAGCTTGCGGTGAATGTCTATGGCAAGACCAGCCAGTGCACGGTCTGCATGGAGGAGATGGCAGAGCTCACCAAGGAGCTCTCCAAAAACCTCCGTGGCCAGGACAACGCCGCCCACATCGCTGAGGAGATCGCTGATGTTGAGATCATGCTGGAACAGCTCAAGCTCATGTTCAGCATCCGTGATGAGGTGACCCAGCAGCGCACCGTCAAGCTCCAGCGGCTTGACAACCGCATTTCTCAATCCCTGATACATCCGAAACCGTGAGGTGTGACCCATGCAATTTGACCGCAAAATAACCATCTCCGCCGGTAGCAGCCGGAGGGCCATGGTCTGGCAGGCGCAAACCCTGCTCATTTCTGAGCTGTGGGCAAAGCTCCAGACCCCCGCCAGAGGCACTGAGCCCCTGGCAGAATATCTGAATATGAAAAAGGCCCAGCAGGATGACCTCAAGGATGTGGGCGGCTTTATGGCAGGCACACTGTCAGGCCCCCGCCGAAAGGCCAACAATGTGACCGGGCGTGATGTCATCACGCTGGACCTGGACAACATCCCACCGGGCGGCACGGAGGATGTCCTGCGCCGTGTTGAGGGGCTGAGCTGCGGCTATTGCATCTATTCCACCCGTAAGCACAGCCCGGCGGCACCCCGCCAAATGGCGCTTCAAGTCCTCCCCCGGCAGAAGCAGGCCGGAGG
>OHJU01001079.1_pt1 | contig 13095 bp, 6 predicted proteins | sample 1568711 | NCBI WGS metagenome assembly OHJU01 (sample SAMEA3879574, study PRJEB24766) | human gut metagenome | biome: human-associated habitat; feature: feces | place: USA | collected 1985/1987 | reverse complement strand
TGTTTGCTCTCGGATTGAACCTTGTAAACAGAATACCCGTTATCTTTACATTAGGATTGCAGTACCGCTGTACGCTCCTTACTGTTTCGTTAAGCTGGTTAATTCCTGTTGTGGCAAATATGCCCGCTGTGGTCGGTATCAGAATATCACCTGCCACCGTAAATGCGTTTACGGTCAACACACCCAAAGAGGGCGGCGTGTCTATAATGATATAATCATACTTTTCCGCTACGGGGGCAATAGCTTCTTTCAAACGGTGTTCTTTTCCCGTCTGTGATAACTCTTGCTCTGCTCCTACCAGCATAATGTTTGGTAATATATCATACCCGCCTTTCATACAAAAATCCATTAAAATTATAGCTCAAAATCATTTTATGTGCAATGGAGTTTTTCTTACCGAAAGTGAGTTTGAAAGGCAATCAAAGCCTTGTCATCTGCCACGCCCACGTCTACGAACCGGTGTGATTATCTGCTGTTCCGCTTGTGCTTTTAGCTGCTCCTCTGAAGAATGATTTCTGTTGTATTTCACACGATAATCATATTCCTCGGTAAAATCATCATATACAGACATCTTGTAACGCATACTCCGCATGGATTCTTCGGTATATCCCATTCTGTCCTGATACTTCTTTAGTTCTTCAATTCGGTCATCAGAAGGTGGCGGAAGAAGTTTAGCACGTTTTTCCAGAGAGAGCTTGCGGTATTCTGCTGGAGATGGAAACGGCTTATTTTGAACCGGCACCGTTGACGAATTGTTATCAAGTAATTCGTCTAACTCATCCTCATTATCTGGTTCTGCGTCGGTTGAGTTATTTGTTGTGCCAAACTCTGTTGATATCCGTGTATCCGCTTGCCGGGGTAAAAATGAAAAAGTGCATAAGTGTGATATACACTGATATACACAGTATACATGGAATCCGGCAAAAAAATGTTGGGTTATGCCCGAGAAATTGCTTATTTCTCAAAAACAGTCGCCAAGAAAAGAAATACGGCACAGCGGTTTTTATGCCTTCTGTGCCGTAATTGTGATGTTTACGTGATGGATCGTTAATTGTTACTTATCTTTGATTATTTGACGGAATGTCTTTTCCTTTTATCAAATACCATTACACCTGTCAGAACACCGCCGCTGATATACAGCAGTGCAATCCAGAGGATCATATCACTGTTGTCACCGGTCTGCGGAAAATCCGGACCTGTCGGCTTGCCTGGCTCAGACGGTGTTCCCGTAGCCGGAATCTCAACTGCCGACTTCTTGTAGCCGCAAACCTTGCACTCCTCATGCTTGGAGCCCTTTTGCGTTGCGGTCGCTTCCTTGTCAACAACCCACTTGAAGTCGTGTACCGCCTTATCGGCCTTATCTCCACAGGAACACTCATGCCAGTGGTTGTCGGGATCGTACTTCCACTCGCTGCCGTAGCTGTGAGTATGCTCACCGTCGCCTGTGCCGCTATTGCGCAGAATCGTCAGCGTGTAGGTTTTAGCACCGATTTCCACGACAATGTCGGTTCTGCCGCTGTCGGGGATGGCAACGGTTGCGCTGCCGCCGGTGGACAGATCCTGTCCGTTGATGCTCACGGACTCGCCGTTTCCAGACACCGCTGTGACTAGCGTAGATGTTGCTCCGCTATCATTTTGTAGCGTATAGGTATAGTTCGTTCCGTTGGCGGTAAAATCGCCGAGCCCCACTGCCAGACCTTCAAAGGTCAGAAGATCATTACCGGGCACTGTGGCTCGCACCACTACGCGGGTGCCAAGCTGGGAGAAGGTGACGGTTTCCGTCTGGAAGGTTTCCCCGGAGATGGCACCGCCAATACTGGTCTTTTTCGTTTCCAGAACGGTCCCGGCAGCATCCAGCAGCGTGGCCACCAGCACTGCGCTAGTCTGAGGCTGCAGGGAGTTGTTACGCAGGGTAATGTCGGCGGTGCTGTGACCGTTGCCGTCGTTCCCCTGTGCCACATCCACCGTCATCCGTTCTCCGGTGCGGGCCAGTGCGCCGGTCATATGGACGCTGGCCTCACTGTCACTGCCGTCATACTCCGGCAGGCGCTGATTGCTTCCCGTTCCACCGATCTGACCTTCCGCCCACGCCTCAGCGTACAGATAGGTACCCACATTTGGGATCTCTGTTTTGCCAATGGAGTTCATATACTTGCCCAGATCATAGGTCAGGTCCAGTGTAAAGGTTCCCTGATCGATGCGGGCGAGGGCGCTGTCTTCGGAAATGGTAATTTCATTATCGCGAACCGATACACCGTTTGTGGTGCAGGCTACCTCTGCATGTTTGGTATGCAGATCATCCGCATAGAACGCAAGCTTCACCTCGCGACCATTTTTGCCGGCCAGAGTGGCGGCAGAGGAATTATAGAGGGTCATGCGCACCGTGCGCTTGCCGGCACTCTCCGCAATCACTTCCATTTGCGAGATTCCAATGTCGGGATAATCCAGATACACTGTGCCTTTTTCGTTGATGCCGCTAGTGGCGGTGATGGTATAGCCCGGGTTGGTCACATGGTCCCCCACATGGTGCCAGACGGTAAGGGTGGTGCTTTCATTTGGCAGCAGTGTTTCCGTAAGGGTGGCGGTTTCCCCGCTGCCAATGCTGACCTTTAGGTTTGTCACATCGTTCAGCCCGGTGTTGCGTATGGTAAAGCTAATAGGTGTCAGGCTGTTCAGCGCCAGCGTTGCATAATCCACACCGATCTGTTCCACTTCCACCGCATCGGTGACAAAATCAGAGGTAGCGGTATAGAGGTTCGTTTTCTCACCCGGAACGGTCACGCCGCCGATTACCTGCGGGTTTTCATCGTCATAGAAGGTGGCCTGAATGACAGCCTGCGCCTGATTGCTGCCGCTGACATAGACATCAAAGTGGTCAGCCAGCGTGCGATCCGGCAGCTCTGCCAGTTCCAACGGTGCGGATAGAGTATAGGTATTTGTGGCATAACGCAGCTTGGCCGCCTTCAAAATGCCGTGATCTACCGCGCCGTTGACGTCATTGACAGTCTCATTCCAGACGATGGTAAGATCATTGAGGCTGCGATGATCCCCGCTGAGTGAAGCGAAGCGGAAGTCTCCGCCCACGACGGCGTTGCCGCTGCTGGTCAGGGCAGACAGAGAGCCGGGAAAACTGTTGGACATGATGCCGCTGCCGTCCACAGCCAACAGCTGGATATCGCTGCTGCCGTCTCGGACGCTGTGCCAACCGATGACAAATCGGTCATCCCCGCTGCCGAAGTTGGCTGCAACGACCTGAGGGTTTTCGTCAAGATTGCTGTCACGGGTCGCCAACATGGCTGTACCGGGAGTTCCGTCAGCAGCCACGGTACAATAGGCGATCTCGTAGGCGGAGGTATCTCCGGTTCCGCTGCGGTCCAGCGAGTAAACCGCCATAGCGGTTCCGTCGGGCAGCATGGCCGCCTGCAACGCCTTCACTCTGCCAGTAGCACCGTTATAAAGCATTTTGGCATTGCTCCAGTCGCCGTTACTGCTGTCATAGCAACTGTACATGATACAATCTCTGGTCGTGAAGTTCAGCAGGTTGCTGCCCTGCGTACCAGGATCGGGGGTGTAGACGCTGCGCCAGAACACGATGGCCTTGCCGTCGCCGCCCACTGCCGTGGCTGGTGCCAGATCCGGCGTGCCGTCGTTGGTTAGGCGGGTGGAAGTCCAGGTTGTGCCGTCATAGACGGACACTACGATCTCCGTGCTGTTCATCAGCAGGTTTTGCTCTTCCAATGTCACGGGATCACCGGCATTTTTACCTGGCAGGTTGGTGCCCATGCGAACCCAAGCCGCCGCCGCGAAGCGGTCAGTACCGGACAAAGAAACGCTCGTGTCGCCGTAGCCGGAGAACCCTGTAGGATCGTCAATTTGGCTGGAGACAGAATAGCCGCTGCCATTGAGGGTGGAGAAATGTGCCCGGCTGTCGTAAATACTGCTGCTGTTGCCGTCGTTGATGTAGGCCAATACCTTCCCGTCATCGCTGAGCTGTGGATAGGATGTTGGGTTGGCATTGGTCTGGATGTTTTCCAGTCCACTGGTGGAGTTCAGAGAGAACAGTCTCATCCGCTGCTGGGGCTGGCCCCAAGTACGGGCATATTGCTCCAGATAGTCCCGGCTTTGGAGCGTTGCACTTCCAGAAGCCACCTGCATTCCGCTCTGGGCCGCCGCCATCCGCAGCGAGGCAAGGCTCAGCCCACTGGTGGCGTTATTCCAGTAGTTGTCGATTGTTTTCCAGTCATTAAAAGTCTTGGTGCCTCCAAGGGTTCCGGAGGCGATCACCGCCTCGTAGGAGATAAACAGGAAGCTGGCCACAAATTTGATTCCCACTTCGCTTTGGATTCCCAGGGCCTGACCGTTGATCTGGCGCTTTGTCTCGTCGGCAAGATAGGTGCGGGAAAGGAACTTATTCTGACTGTCCACATCCAAATTGCCGAATAGACCGATCTTCAGCGCCACGACCGAATAGTCAAAGCCAATGCCGCCAAACGCGTGGACATAGGCGTTGATACGCAGCGTGGTCAAAAAGTCATTCACTGCCGTGGCCGTAGGATCACTCCAGGCAAGCTCTGTACCCTCGCCCTGCTGACCGTAGCGCACTGCGGTACGGAAATCCAGCTGAATGGCACCACCCAGCTCAAAGGTTGCTGTCAACGGCACGGGGCCAGCCATGGCGTTCACGCTGAATGTGAAGCCCACGCCAACGCCGGCGGTAAAGCCACCGCCTACGGTGAAAACCTCCCACTCCTTTTTTTCGGCGTTATAGCGGATTTCCGCTTCGTAAAAGCCCTCCAACTGCAAGTTGAGATCCGTGTTGGTGACCTTGCCGGCCATGGAGTTGGCTTTGTACTCTCCCTTAGGATTATAGGTACCCTTGGCCATCTGGCTCAGATCTCCGGTCCCGGGCACGCCCACTTCCAGGTTCTGCGTCAGCACATTCGCACCCAAGGCCACGCCGTCCTCAGAATAGTCCATGTCCTCCATCTCCAGCGTATTGTACCCGGCCCAAATCATGGCACGGAACACGGAAGGATCTTCGCTAGGGGTGATAATCATTTTGAACACGGATGTGTCCACCGGACCGCTCAGATCATCCAGCCGTCCAGTCAGCACCTTGAGAATGTTACTATCGCCCACTCCGCCAAAGTCAACGTCATTCACTCCACTGGAGTCCTTCATCGTCAGCAGAATACCGGTGACGCGGTCATCCTCTGTCACCTTGGGAACTCGGGTCAGATCAACGACCCGGAATGGCATTATTTTCTCTTGCAACAGGCTGCCGTTCAGGCTCAGCTGCGTTTTCATACCTACATCCTTGCCGTCGGCAATCCATCCGGAGGTGGTCATGGTGGCCTCTGTGAGGGTCAGATCGTTTTCCGCTACAGGGATGGATGAGAATGGGTATTGTTTGGTACTGCTGCTCTGGGTGGCAGGAAGAATGCCGTATTCGTCCGCCAGCTTGAGACTGTAATTCTTCGCATTGGCAATCTTCTCGCCCCAGAGGAACATGGTGGTGTGCAGGGTTGCTGTTTTAAAGCTGCTGTTAGGGCCAATTTTTCCAGTCGAGTTGCGGACATCCACCTTCTGACCGTTGGCAAGACCGTAATCAACGCTTTGCGCCACAATGAAGGGTTTGTTTTCCTCCCCCTCCGGCACGCGCTCCAGAGAGACAACGCCCTCTGCGGTGCGCATTACATCGTCCACGCCCAGCTTGCCGTTGACGGTCAGCAGCAGCGGATAGTACTTGTCGCCGTCAATTGCGCTGATCTCCAGAATGTACTCCAGCTGATCCAGAGCGGAAAGCGCCGTGGTGGTGCTCTCGCCCTTTTCGGCTGACCAGAACTGGGTGGAATCCAGATAGACGGTTATATTTCCCGCCGCATCCGTGGTATAGGTGTCGCCGGTGATGCCGCTGACAAGTGCTCCTGCCCTGGAGCCCAGCAGAGCTGTCTCGCAGTAGCCTCCGTTTTTATAAACGCCACCGCGAACGGTCACCGTTTTGTTCGCCAGAGGATTACCGCCAGGCGTGATGAGCGTCACAGATGCCCGGGCGACTCGACGAAGGCTGAAGGTATTCAAGGGATAAAGCTGCAGTTTTGTGGCATCCCGCTCGCCGGAACGCAGATTTTCTTTATAGATGGTACCTAAATAAATATCCTCGCCGGAGCCAGACCGCAGAGACACCTCACTGGCGATTCCGTTGGGTTCGTAAAGTGCCAGCACGCCTTCACTGTTGGTCGTGACCGTTTTAGGCACACCTTTGCCGTCGGTGTATTGCAGCGTTGTTTCCGCTGCAGGCGTCAACTGGAAGAGATAGAACTTATTTTGCAGCGTTTTCGCTGTCACCTGTACGTCGGCACGCATGCCCGTGGCGGCATGGGTAGCCGTGACGGTTGCGGTGCCGTTGGCCAAGGCAGACAGTGCCATTTTGGTTTCGGGAAGGTAGGAATCAAAGGAGAAGTTCCTGATGTCCTCATACAATCCTCCCTGCTTGTAGTTGACGGAAATGGCATTGCTGTTGCTGGAGAGCCACCGGATGCCGTCTTTAAAGGAGTTCCATCCGTACTCGTCATAGTTGATGCCTATGTACTCGATCAGCCCCAACTCCTGGCGCAGCTGCAAAATTTTAGCTGTATCGGTGGGCAGGTTGCCGCTGACCTTCGAGGTATTGTCCATGTTCAGCTTAGAAATCGTGTTTCCTTTGTCGTCCAGCACCTTCAGTGCGTCGGCATCGTAGACATACAGTGGGAAGGAGTCGGTGCTTGGAGATTCCTCACCAGGATTCTCCACGCTCAAAACCACTTGATAGGTGTCCTTTAGATTGCCGGCTTTCACACTCTGTAATGGCAGGGAGAAGCTTCCGGAGGTACCGAATAGGCGCTCTCTGGCCACCTCTTGGGTGTTTTTGTCCTCTGTGACCCGGGTAATGGTCAGTGTGGCCGGTTGAGAGGCGCCGTCAGTGGCGTTTTTCACCGACCAGTCGATATTGACGGCGACGTCGGTATCCTTGAGGTAAATGCTCTGGGGCGGTGTCAGCTTGGCCGTGGCAGGTGGTGCCTGCACGATGATCCAGGCAAGTGCCGACAGGCGGACGTTCTCACTCTCGGCGTTGGGGTGCGGCATGGATACCAATACCGTGTAGGCAGGGGTATTGCCGGTGGAGAGCTTGGAGAGCACATTCTCCTTGATCCGCACGCTGTTTTTATCCTTGCTGGCTGTATAATAAGTCGCAACGGGATTGAGGCCGCTCAGCGCCGCCTTATTCTCATAATTACCCTCATACAGGTCAATCCTGTACTTAAACTCTTTATTCGGTGCCATCAGCGCGGCGTTGGAGCTCCACAGTACGGTGGCGGGCTGATTTACCCGCGTCACGATGGACGAGCCGCCGGGAATCACCAGTGCCAGAGAATCGCCTGCCGTCACGGTATAGGGCTGTGACCGGCCCGTCACATCATCGGCAGGATCCTCAGTCCCGTTGTCCGCCGTAAAGGTAAAGGTGACGGATCCCACCTTGGTTCCTGTGGTGGCAACAACGCCGGTATCCTCGTTGATGGTGGCAATGAGCGGGTCACTGCTGCTCCATTTACCGGTGGTGTAGGTGGCCTGCTCACCGTTTTCCCCCAAAACCTCGGCCTTAAGCGTGGGGCGGGCGGCTTCGGCGAGGGAAATCGTATAGTTGGCGGGATCCGCTTCCGGGACAACGTTCACCGTGCTCGCGGAAACTTTCTTTGTCACCGTGAACTGCCGGGTCAGAGGAAGAACATTCACCCAGTTAGGAGCGTCTTTCGTGCCCTCGTTGGCCTGCAGCGTCACCGTATAGGTGCGGGTGTAAGCCGCGGGTGCGATTGCATAGTCGCTAATGGTGAAGGCTTCCTTCTCTGTGTCCAGATAGACCTGCAGATGGATTGGTTCAACCGCGGAGTCGTACCTCAGCTCGAGGCGGAAAGGAGCTTGCTTCGGGTCTGTGCCTGCCGGTGTGTGATAATTGCTGTATACGGTCTTGTAGGCCTGCTCCATGTTGGCGTTCATCGTGAACGATGCCTTGCCGTTGGCGTAGGTGGCCGTCAGCTCGGTGGGAGCGTTGCGCATCAAGACGCTCTTCAGCGTAACGTCGCTAATCGAGTCGCTTTGATAGAGTGCGGTATCCAGCGTATGGCCGAAAACATCTTCCACACCGGTCATATCATTGACGGTGACCGTGGTGGCATCCGTATCCTGCACTGGGTACCAGAGCATTGCCGTGACACCGTAGCTGTTCATGGAAAGCTCAGCGGCGGTATACTCTTTGCCATTGATGGTCACGCGGGCGTTTCTGAGATCCACGAACTCGTTAAAGGTAACTGTGATGGGCACGTGCTGTCCGCTGGCATAGGTTCCCGCCGGGGCTGTGACGCTTTGAATGGTGGGGGCGTCCGTGTCCACCAGCCTGGCGGAGACGTTGCTGGTCTTGGCGGTGGTGGTGGAATTTTGGATATCTCTATTTACATTCTTCAGATACAGTTCGAAGGGCAGATAGTACTGCTGTGCCCTTCTGTTTTGCGTGGTAGACTGCAGGGAGATGCTGACCGTACTGCCCTTGTTAATCGTACAGTCCAGCGCTTTCGTTCTGTCGCCGCTGAGATTCAGAGCTGTTCCATCGAGCTTGTACTCCGTCAGATAGAACGGGGCATAGTGTTGTGTGGTACTATTATAGCCATACGGCGCAGGGCCAGCATAGGCAGCTACATCGGTACTCCAGTCAAACTTGATGCTGGCGTCGATTTGGTATGGCTGATAAAATGGGGAGGAGCCGCCGGGAAGCACCGAGTTGCGGGCACCCTCCAAAATTCCGATGGTATTGCTTAGCGCAACGAAGTCCGGATTGTTGGCACCGTTGGCGACAGTGTATTTTTCTGCCAGCAAAGGAATAAACAAATCATCATATAATACGGTTGTATTTTTGAGTTCTTCCTCATAGTTCGGCGCGGTCATTTCTGTTTTTATTGCGGGGTCGTCAACCGTCTTTATTAGCTTGAGCTGACAGTGGTCGGCATAGCTGGCGCCGTCATAGAACACCAGATTTTCCGCATCGTAAAATTCAATCATCCCCAGCAGGTCGCCATAGGAATAAGAATTCTCGAGCCAGGCTGGGTTCCCTCCTCTGGTTGTAACCTCGACAGTGATTTTACAACCACCTAAACTGAAAGTTGAGCCTACGTCATAGGTCAGCTTGTAGGACCCGTCGCTTTGCTCGACCCCACTCACCGCGCCTATCGAGACCTCCACATTGGTGATATAATCGCTGAGCTGGCCTTTTTGAATGCGGTAGGAAAAGCCGGCCGGTTTTCCGCGGTATACAGTAAAAGTCCCGGAGCTCCAGCTGTTGTTTGCGGAAGCCCCCAGCGTTTGGCTCATCATGCCGCTCATATCCACCGTCTCAACGCCCACAGGCGCTGTGGCAGAGGCGGAATACTGCAAACTGATGCCCTGCAGCTCCAGCTGCTCCATCAGGCTATTGAGATTCTCCAGGGCTTCCCCGGTAAACTCCTTGTCGGAGAAATAGGTGTCCTTGATCCGCTGCAGCTCCTGTTCGATTTGGATCATAGTCTTCAAATCGCCCAGCGCCACCGGAGTCCCATCCACGTCGGCTATACGGGTGAGATCCGTGGCGGGATTTTCCAGCTGCTCCATGACAGCCGCCAGTGTCAACACCTGGCCGTCCAGCGTGATGGTTTGATCCACCTTTAAATTGCCGGCTTCATCCAGCAGCCCCAAAGCGTTCAGCATGGAAAGCACTTGGTCGCTGCTACCGCCGGTCAAGGCGGAGAGCTGCTCCAAAATCTCCTGATTTTCCTCAGGTGTGTTGCCCAGCGAATCGCTCACCGCAGCAAACGCAGTTGTCGGCAGCATGGTCAGCACCATGCAGCATATAAGTAAGATACTGAGTATTCGTTTTTTCATTGGATTTTCTCCTCCTTTTCGTGTCGTGCGGGCTTATCCGCTCCGCCTTTTCTACGATTTTCTCTGTTTCTAAGCCGAAAGCACAGCGCAGTGATGACCGCCGCCGCGGCAAAGGAAACGACGCCCACCAGCACATAGCCGCCTGCGTCCTCCCGCAGCAGCATCGCACCGAAGCTGCCCCATGCGGCGGTCTGTCCATGCACTACAAATGCGTCCGCCGCCTGCATCAGCACCGCGAACAGCAGCATACACGCGGCACTCAGCCCATAGATGCCGCGCCGCTGCCTTCGGCGATTGTTTTCTCGCACCCGCTGTTTGACGAGTGCGACCCGTCTTGCGGTATCGTACATATCGTTTGAACCTCCTCTCTGGATTCTTTGAAATGCGGCTTAAAAACCCTTTCACTTATATAGGTACAAAAAATCGAAAAAACTCTCACCCAAAACGCAAAATTTTTCAAAAAAAATTGAGAGCCGCCAAAAAGCAGCTCTCAGGGAGTGGATATTCGATTATTGCTTCCGTGATAATCGTAAAATGGATAGCCTTCCTGCCGCCACCAGCAGCACCGGCAGGGCGTAGGCGATGTACTGCGCCGCGCCGCCGTAGGCGATCAGCAGATTATAGATGGCGTGGAGGGTGATGACCGCGCCCAGCAGTCCGCAGGTGCCCGCGACCTTCAGCCACGTCCGCCGCCATGTGTATGCAAGCCCGCCGCCCACGATCAGGCCGCAGAGGACGTGCATGGCTCCCGTGCCGAAGCCCCGGAAGAAGATGAAGGAGAAGCGGTCAGCGCCGTTCTGGATGAGATAGCACACATTTTCAAAGGTGGCAAAGGCGAGGGCAACCGTGATGGCGGCAGCCTTGATTTTATCCCCCTCCGGCTCAAACACCAGCAGATAGAACACCAGCGGCAGCAGCTTCATCATTTCCTCCACCACCGGCGCAATCTCCGCCGTGGCGACAAGGGCATCCGCCTGACACACCGCCGCGAGAAAGGTGTTGATATAGGCCGAGAGCAGACACACCCCCATTCCGGCAATGCAGAACAGGAATAAGCGTAGCTGCCGCCTGCCCATGCACAGAGCGGCCACCAGCAGGGGAGATACCATGCAGAGGAAGATGTTTTCAATATAGGTCATGCTTCCACCGCCCTTCTCGTGGCGGGTAGCAGCCCCAGAATCGCAAACGTCAGCAGCATATCGAACCAGAAGGTTGGGCTGGTCGGTGAGGTATCCGGCCAAAAGCAGCCCGCCGTCCAAAGCAGATACTCTGCGAACGCAAAGCACAGCACGCCGATGTGAAACCACCGCATATTCCGCGCCGCGCCCATCTGCGTTTTCGCATAGGCAAGCCCTCGAATGGCGCAGAAGGAGAGCCATATCATCATGCCGCACCAGATCAGGTTGGAGAGGATATCCCCATAGGTGCAGTAAAACACCATCAGCGGCACGCCGACCAGCGGCGCCAGCCATACCACCCGGCAGCGGAAGGCACGTTCGTCCGGGCCAGAGAGCGTTGCCTGCAAAATGCGCAGGAAGATCATGCTGGCCACCCAGCCGAATTCCGACACATAAAACACACGCGGCGTCGCGCCAAACAGCAGCAGATACAGCGTCCAGTAAAGCGCGCCCAGCGCGAAGCAGCCGTAGAAGCAGAACAGCAGAAAATACTTCTGCGCTCTGCTTTTCCAATACGCAAAGCCGGCAAGGCACGCCCCGGCGAACGTGACCAGTAATTGCAGCAGATTTTCAATCAGCTCCATGCTGTCCCTCGTCTTTCTCGTCCCGCTCCATCTGCCGCAGACGGAAGCACAGGATGGTCATGCACACACCCAAAAGGAAAGCCAGAAGTCCGACGATAATATACCCCAACGCGTCGCCGCCGCCATACATACTGGCCGCCGTCTCAAAGCCGGTGCAGCTGTCGGGTTGAAGCTGCGCGGTCATGCCGGGCATGGCGATCGAGACGCCAGCGAGCAGCGCAAGGCACGCCGCCGCAGCTGCTGCCATAACGAGCCTGCCGCGCCGGAGCCGTTTCTTCCGCTTTTCTGCGGCAATTCGCCGTTTCACCTCCGCGCACCGTTCCTCATAGCTCCGCATTTGTGATCCCCTCCCGTTCCAGCAGCCTGCGCAGGCTTTTCTTTCCGCGATATACCATGTTTGTGATCTGCTTCACCGTTTTGCCCATGACCTGCGCGGCCTGTGCGTAGCTCATGCCCTCAAAATAGGTGAGGTAGAGGGCCTCGCGGTAGTCCGGGTTCATTTCGTCCATGCAGACGTGCAGGATGCGGCTGCGCTCCTTCGTCCGGACGACCTCCTCCGCCAGAAGCCTGCCGTCCGGCTCGTCCGCCAGCTCATCGAGGCTGAACAGGCGCTTCCGCCTGCTTTTGCAGCGCAGCGCCATGTGGCGCGCCGCCTTATACAGATACGCCTTAAAGCCTCCATCCCGGATCCTCGGCTTCTTTGTGAGAAGATAGGCGAAAACGTCGAGCATCAGCTCCTCCGCCTCATGGACATCGTGCAGATAGCCGTCAATGTACATCGTCAGAGGGTCGCCGTATTGTTTCATCAGAGCCTCCAGCCCTGTGTCGTCGCCGGACAGATATTGCCGATACAATGCCTCGTCGCCGGACATCCTGCGCCCTCCTCTGCTTTCCATTTATCTGCCATACAGTATATACGAATCCGCGAAGAAACTCAAGGCGGCAGATGAAATGCTCCTGTATTGCCGAAAACAGCGGGAGCAATCACAGACATCCATGATTGCTCCCGCTGAAGCATTGCGTCAGTCTTCAGGGAGTCTATTCTGCCGCCCGCCCTTTGGAAGGCTCAGCGGATATTCTTGTACATCGGGCCGTAGGCGGCGCAGGCACGGTAGTCCTGGCCTTCCTTGTCCATGCCGAAGGCATTCCAGGCCGCCGGACGGAAGATATCCTGCTCCGGCACGTTGTGCATGCAGACGGGGATGCGCAGCATCGAGCAGAGCGTGATGAGGTCCGCGCCGACGTGGCCGTAGGAAATCGCGCCGTGGTTCGCGCCCCAGTTCTGCATGACGGAGTAAGCGCTCTCAAACGGGCTGCCGGCCTTGCCGTCGCAGCGCGGGGTGAACCAGGTGCACGGCCAGGTGGGGTTCGTGCGCTCCATGAGGGTG
>OHJU01001078.1_pt1 | contig 13096 bp, 9 predicted proteins | sample 1568711 | NCBI WGS metagenome assembly OHJU01 (sample SAMEA3879574, study PRJEB24766) | human gut metagenome | biome: human-associated habitat; feature: feces | place: USA | collected 1985/1987 | reverse complement strand
CCGCCTATGGCGGTAATAGGTTCTAAGCCGCCGGAGGCAAACCCCGTAAAGAACGAAAACCACAGGGATCATTGCTAAATATTTTCCGGGCAGCTTTCGGTTGCTACTATCCTAGACTCCTCCTCGCCCTCATCCCTCTCGCCTATGTCAACGACCTTGGGCGGCTTTTTGCACAGCCAGTCGTACAGGATAGGTACGAACAGCAGGGTAAGCAGGGTGGCGTATGCCAGCCCGCCCACTATTACCGCCGCCATGGGCTGAAGCATATCGGTTCCCGTGCCGACTCCCAGAAGCATTGTAAACAGCCCCAGTATCGTAGTAAGCGCCGTCATAAGTATAGGACGCAGCCGGTCCTTGCCCGCCTGTACCAGCGCTTCGCGCCTCTCCATCCCCTGTTTTCTTAGCTGGTTTGCGTAGTCTACGAACACGATTCCGTTATTTACCACCACGCCGACAAGCACCAGCATGCCAAGCAGCGCGATGATGCTAAGATTGAACCCGCAAATCCAAAGCATAAGGATTCCTCCGGTAAAGGCCAGCGGTATTGTAAACAGCACGATAAACGGAGAAAGCAGCGATTGGAACTGGGCGGCCATAATCGCATAGATAAGCACCACGGCCAGCAGTATCATCATTACAACGTCGTTCATAGCCTCGGTTACGAGCTTGTTTTCACCCTCGTCCGCTATATAATACCCTTCCGGCATATTGTAATCCGCCAGCTTGGACTCTATCTGGCGCCCGATCAGTCCGGCGTTATGGGCCGCGTCTATATCCGCGGTAACCGTAACATATCTTACGAAATTATCATGGGATATGGAGGTATACCCAGTGGCTTCGCTCAGTTTAGCTATCTTAGAGAGCTTAATCGTCTCTTCCTTGCCGTCTACGTTTACGGCAAGCTCGTAGTCCATAAGGCCGTCCATGTCAAGCTGCATCTTTTCATCCTTGGCAACGACGACAGGATAATTCTTGTCCTCAAGCGTAACCGTTGTGGCTGTAGTCTCGTTTGAGAGCGCGGCCGATATCTCGCCGTATACCTGAGCTATGGTAAGGCCGTATTTCAGCGCCTCGTTCTTGTCGATTGTAACGTGCATCTCGGCCGCGCCTTCCTCAATGCCGCTTGACACGTTATAGGTCCCCTCGACTCCGTCTATAATATCCGAAACGTCGGAAGCGATTCGCTTAAGCTCCTCAAGATCGTCGCCGCATATCTGATAAGAAAGCCCCGACCCCATGAAGCTGGTCATGTTGGACATGGCGGTATTTGCGGATATGCTGCATGGCAGGTCGCCGGCAATGTTTATCACCCGCTGTGAGAAGTCCATGCTGGTAAAATCGCGGTCTTCCTCAAGCACAACATACATGCTGAGCCCGCCGCTTGACATGCCCATCATGCTGACGCTCTGCATGGCGCCAACCGCTGAAACGGAATCCATATCCATGATCCTCTGCATCAGCTCGTCGCTCAGGGCCCGCAGATCCTCGTCCTCTATATTCTCGTCTTCCGGCGTAACATTAACGGTAACCTCGGAAAAATCGGACTCGGGGATAAATTCGGTGCCCATGTTAAATACGGCCAGCACGCTCAATCCCAACAGCGCCACTACAATTATTAACGTGGGAAGCTTGTGCTTAAGGGTATATAAGAGCAGTTTCCCATATGCGTTCGCCGCCTTCTCATGCTTTTTCGAGACCTGCTGCTCCTTCTTTTTCAGCATTGTGGACGAAAGCGCCGGCACCAGCGTAAGCGCCACCACGAGGCTTGCAAGCAGCGAATACGCTATCGTCAGGCCCATGTCAACAAACAGCTCCCTGGTAATCCCCTGAGTAAATACTATGGGAAGGAAAACGCAAACCGTTGTAAGCGTTGAGGCGAATACCGGACCGGAGATCTGGCGCGCTCCCCTCAGCGCCGCCTTTGCGGCGGGCATGCCCATAAGCCGCATTCTGTATATATTCTCAATGGTTACTATGCTGTTGTCAACCAGCATGCCTACGCCCAGCGCAAGGCCGGCAAGCGACAGTATGTTAAGGTTGACGCCTGTAAAGTACATAAGCACTACAGCAAGCATAAGGCTTATGGGGATGCTGACGGCAACTATGAAGGTTGACCTGACGCTTCTGAGAAATACCATCAGTATGATTATGGCCAAAAGGCCGCCCATAAGCAGGTTGCTTATAACGGAATCTATTACTACATCTATATATATGCCCTGATCCATGAGCGGGGCGATATTTAACCCGCTGTACTCGGCCCTCAGCTGATCCATGGCCTCAAGCAGCCCGTGAGACACCTCCGAAGTGGAGACATTGCTCTGCTTCTCCACCGTCATCAGCACTCCGTTGCCGCCGTTGAGCTTGACGTACGCCTCGCCCGAATTATCCGCTATCTCTACGTCCGCAACGTCTGAAAGCTTTACGGCGCCTATGTCTCCGGCCTCGGAGGTAAACAGCTCAAGGCCGGCTATCTCATCCACGCTGGAGAACGGATCGCCGATCTTTATAGCGTAGCGTATGCCCCGGTCGGTAAGATAGCCGGCCGGAAGGGAGAAATTATCAGCCATCAGGATGGAGCTTATCATCTCAGGGGTTATTATTCCGCCAATGTCCGCCTTTTCATAGGCTTCGTCGCGTGCCTGCTCAAATTCGGTCTGGGACGCGTCGAGCTGGGCCTGAGCGTCATTTAACAGGTCACGCGCCTTTGAAAGTTCGGATTCGAGTTTATTTTTGCCGCTGTTCAGCTCATTCTGCTTAGCAAGCAGGTCGGCCTGTGTTTTATTTAGCGTATCCTCCTGTCCGTTAAGGTCCAAAAGCATTGATTCACATGTCGTTATACCGTCATCGAGCTGGCTGAGCATTGTATTTAGTTCCGCTTCAGTTGGGTTGCCAAGCGCGGCAAGAGCCTCGTCAAGCATCCGCTTTTGGCTGATCAGCTCTTCCAGGGTGCTTTTTAGATCCGGCAGGCGCTCCTCAAGCCGCCTCAGCATATCCTCGGCGGTTTCAATAGCCGCGTCGAGGGCCTGAATCCTACGTATCAGGTCGGCGCGCGCCTCGGCGTTTTCCGGTATGTCCTCCAGCGCGTCAAGTTCAGCCTGCAGGGCGGCCCTGCGTTCTATTAACCCATTAAGCTCTTCCCTCGCCGCCGGAATTCCCGCCTCTATCTGGTCAACGGCCGCCTGAGCCGCCGCTATGGCAAGCTCCAGCTGGGGCATTCGCTCAACGCCCTGTATCAGGGCCTCAAGCTGGCTTCGCTGATCCCTCAGGGATTGAAGCTGCTGCTGAAGCTGATCCCTGCCCGTGCCTATCTGTTCAAAGCCGTCCTCAATCTGGCTCATGCCGCTGTTGAGCGCATTCTGAGCTGAGTTAAGCTTATCCCGCTGCTCCCTCTCCTGGCTGGACAGAAGCTCCATTTGGCTGTCAAGCTCCTCCTCGGCGTCGCGGAGCTGCTGCTGTGTCTTTAAAAGCTCGCTGTCCACTGTGCCCAAAATCCTGTCGTTGAGCTTATTTATCTTATCGGTGGATAGCGTTACAAGTATTTCTTCTTCAACTAGGCCGCTAGCGGATACCGAAGCGACGCCGCCGACCCTTTCAAGAGCTGGTATTACATTCTCGGATACGAAACGCGACGTGTCTATTTCGTTCATTCCCTGGTTGGAGACGCTGATAACCATTACAGGGAGCATATCAGGGTTTATCTTCATGTATACGGGCTGGCTTACCGAGTCGTCAAGCTGCGCCATCACCATGTCTATGCGGCTGTTAAGCTCTATCATGGTGCTGTCCATATCTACGCCGTATGAGAATTCAAGTATGAGCGCGCTCATATTCTCCGCCGAGACGCTGGACACGTTCTCTATGCCGCCAAGCGTTGAAACCGCGCTTTCAAACGGGTCCGTTACCACGGATTCAACCTTTTCCGGACTTGCCCCCCCGTATGTCGTAAGCACCACTATGTATGGAAAATCCATGCTTGGCAAGAGATCTGTAGTCATATTCGTAAACGCGATCACTCCAAGGACTATGACGAGCATTACCGCCATAATTACCGTCATAGGCCTTTTAACGCTGTACTTGGGCAACATAGATTATCCTCCATAAATACAAATACATGAAGTTAGCAATCATGGCCTTCCGCTCACGCAAGCTTATTATTAAGCCGTTAGGGCGGCCTGCCGCCCTGACGAATTGCCATCTTTCACATGTATGATTCAGATTATATCACAATGCCGAATTTTGTTTGCAAAGAGCATGTGTTATACAATCGTACAGAATGTGAACTTTTATATTAGACATGCTGTACGGCAAGAGCCGTGTACAGATTTTTCATGATTAGCCGTCCTCCGTGTCGCTTTTGGGACCCTTCGACGCAGTTAAAGCCGTGATCTCTGTGGACCCAATCCAGATTTTTACGACTGTGTTCAGCTCCCCGCCTGATCGTACTTCCCGGTAAATATTTAAGGGACTCAGACGCGGCGCAAATTTAATAAAGCTTTTAGCTACCGGCGCCATAACCAGTATGCACATAATTTCATTTTTATTCTTAACGCTTAGTTGAACTTATTTTTTCTAAAATATTGAAAACAAGAGGTTTATATGCGATAATTGGGGCGGCGTTTTGTCTGGCAACGGCCGGAAGCCAAAAAAACCTTTGGAGGAGACCAAAAATGCTCAGATTTGAAAACTTTTCAAAGACCTATAGGGGCGGAAAACGTGCTGTCGACAGTCTTACGCTTCATGTCGAGCCTGGCGACATATATGGCTTCATAGGTCATAACGGGGCCGGAAAAACCACGGCCATCCGCAGCGCAGTCGGCGTGCTGGACTTCACCGAGGGCGATATATTCATAAACGGCGTCTCGGTCAAGGCCGATCCCATGCGCTGCAAGCAGGATCTTGCATATATACCGGACAATCCCGACATATATGATTATCTTACAGGCATTCAGTACCTCACCTTTATCGCGGACATATATGGGGTGAGCAGGACCATGCGCGACGAGCGGATAAAGAGATATGCCGACGCCATGTCCATTACCGGCAGGCTGGGCGAACTGATATCCTCATACTCCCATGGAATGAAGCAGAAGCTCTGCATCGTTTCGGCGCTTATACACGATCCCAAGCTCATGGTGCTCGACGAGCCTTTCGTAGGGCTTGACCCCGTCGCTTCGCATACGCTTAAAACAATAATGAAAGAGATGTGCGGCAGGGGCGCAGCCATATTCTTTTCAACGCATGTGCTTCCAGTTGCGGAAAGCCTGTGCAACAAGATAGCCATAATTAAGGAGGGTAAGCTCGTAGTAAGCGGACCCACCGCAATGGTGAAGGGGAATACGACCCTTGAAGACGTATTTTTGGAGTTGATCGAAGAATGAAGGGATTTAAGCAGCTCTGCGGGCTCCAGCTAAAGAGCCTACTCAATATAAACAAGGCCCGCTTTTCCAAAGACCCCAAGGAAAAGCGGAGGGCATGGATGTCCGTAATCGTAATCGTTTTTCTTTCCCTGTACTTTGTATTTATATTCGGCGTTCAGGTCAGCGCAATGTCCGGTTACGTGCAGCCCGAGGCCATACTCTCCCTTGGCGTCATAGCATGCATAATGTTAACGCTTATCACGAGTGTCGCAAGCGGATATTCGGTGCTGTTCGGCGGAAAGGACCATGACGCGGTACTGTCCCTGCCGGTGGGCAAACGCGCCATCGTGTTGAGCAGGCTGCTTCTGCTCTATGTAAGCGCTGTTATCAACATGATAATGTTTGTGCCAGGAACACTGATAGCTTATATTCGCCTGGCCGAAATATCCGCCGGCATGATACTGTCATACGCGCTTATGATCCTTACCGCGCCAATGGTGCCCATTGCGTTGGGTTCGCTGATCAGCGTACTTCTGGCGCTGTTTTCAACGCTGTTTAAAAAGAAGAATATAATAGGGATCATTACAAACCTGCTGTTCTTCTTTGGAATGTTTTTTGCGATATTCTTTGCCAACACCAGCATGGCCATAGGCAATATGGCCAGCGGGCTTGGTTCCATATACCCTCCGCTGCAGTGGTTTATATACGGCGTTGGGGGCAACTGGGCTTATACGGCTGTTTTTGTCCTGTTAAATTTAGCTTCAATAGTGTTATTGGGCCTTATCGCGGCTAAGCTGTTCGGGCCTCTCTACGACAGGATCAACGCTGTTAGGCAGAAGCGCGGCTATAAATTTAAAGGGGCTGAGGCCAGCTCCATATCAAAGGCATTGTACAGGCGTGAATGGAGGCGCTTTACAGCGTCGCCCATCTTCGTGCTAAACGTCATGTCCGGTCCTATAATGGGAACTATTCTATGCATAGGGGCGATATTCTTTATTAAGGGCGACATAAAACAGCTGGTAACCATGCCTGAGATAATGCCTATGGTCGCCGCCATAGTTTCTGTAGCGTTAGGGTTTTTCGTCTCCATGTCCCCCGCCACAAGCTGCCTTATATCGGCCGAGGGCAACCGACTTTGGCTGCTCAAATCCCTGCCGGTAAGCGGCGGCCTGGCGCTCAGGGCAAAGCTTAGGATGAACAATACCATGATGATTCCGTTCGCGCTGCTGAATTCCACCATAGCGCTGTTCGTGTTCGATATAAAGGGCATATGGATTCTGGTGTTATACCTTGTGCCGGTTATATACGCCTTATTCAGCGGCGTTTCAGGGCTTTGGTCAAACCTGCTTTTGCCCAAGCTTGACTGGAAGCATGACACCGAATTTGTAAAGCAGGGAGCAAGCGTTTTGGTTTCCGTGCTTGTGGGCATGGTAATTGTAGCGGCGCCAATGGTTCTGCTCTTTACCGTGGGGATATTGATGGAGCACGCGGCCCAATTCATGCTTGCCTGGGCAATGCTTTTGCTGCTCATCTCAATTATACTCCGAAGACTGCTGTCTACTAGGGGCACTGAAAAGTTCCGCCAGCTCGACGTAGCGTGACAAATGGATTAATCTCATCCGCTCTATCCGTCCATCCGGGCGGCATGGAGGCGGCGGTATATACGGCTTGTTAAACCTCAAAAAAGCGGCTGGCGCCGCTTTTTTGACGCTCTAACCTCCAGCGGGGACCAAGCCCTCTTGACTTTAACTCTGCTATCGTTCTATATTATGCTGCGTACGCAGGATATGCCGTCAGCACATAAAAGGATACCCCGCGCGTTATCCATCGCCTATAGATTAGGGGCATCCAATGATAAATTTTTTATGTTTTGATTAGAGCTCGAAAATTGGGGTTGAAACGTTTTTCTCTGCAAAGGCCCTGCCGCGCCGTCAACAATAAAACGGCTATTCAATCAATCCCTGAACAGCCATACCAGCCTGTCCTTTGAAATGTCCATGTGAAGCCTGCGCTGAAGGCCGAGAGACGCCTCGTTTCCCACCACGATCTGACCGTAAGGCGTGCGCCCCTGCGTGAGAAGATGATCTATCATATGGGCTTCAAGAGCGTAGGCTATCCCTCTGCGCCGAAACTGGGGCAGTATCTCAAGCATTCCCATGGAGCCCTCCGTATGCGTGCCTATGAACCCAGCCATAGCTCCATCTACAATGGCCCCAAACATACCCGCCTCAATCCGTTCACGTATGTGGCCAACGTCATCGATCTGTGAATAATGGCCGGCTACGAAAGCAGCGTCTTCAGGCGCGAGCCTAACGATATCAATGCCCGGATGGGGCGCTCTTACCGGCGTATCGCGCGTGTACACAGCGTTTACGCACAGCATTTCCTCCCCTTTCAGGCCAAGGACCGCACGCGCACGCGCCGAGTACCGCGGCTGGTACAGAACCAGCATAACCACGCTGCTATCCAACATGCCGATCATACGCCCAGCGCTTTCTTCGCAGGCCGCGCTCAGCATATGCGTCTGCGCCGCCGCGTCATACGCAAGCGCTCCATCCTCCGCGGCATAAAGAACATGGGAGGCGCCCCGTTTTATGGAATCAATCATACACGCGTGGAGCAGCCGATTATTATTAAGATATTTTAAAGCAGTCCCTTTAAACTCAACCATACAGATCTTCAGCTATTGTCGGTTTGGGCAGCTTCATCCGCCAAACCGCCTATCCAAATCATGGCTACGCAGCCAACGCTGGCCGTGGCAACGAAGCCAAGCCTTTCATAAAACCTGATGGCCGCCGGCGTTTCAACGTCTGTAAGCAGCACCTTCTGCCGTACATGTCCATATTGGTTTAAAAACATACGCATCAGCTCCGTTCCTATGCCACGGTTCTGAAACCCTGGCTCAACAAGCAGGTCCTGAACATAGGCCACCGTATGTCCATCGCCAATAATCCTGAGCATTCCTATCAGCTTACCGTCCGCCCATGCGGTGTATACCGCCAGCGAACCGCATAAGCCTGACACTGCCGACTTCATATCGTCAATATAGGCCGTCCAGCCCAGCGAGCCGTACAAACCGCGAAGCTCATCCTCGCACGGAAGTTTTTCGCCGCAATATGTAATATCCATCCCACAACACCTCCAAATCGACATACAGGTATTATATCAGATAATACCCACATGCTGTCAAAAACCCTGGGATTGTCAAGGGCGGCCCGTGACTCTAAAGCCGGCTCTGACGGCTGTGAGTAAGAGCCGGATGAAAACCGCTTACCCCGCGTACGCAAGGTGTAGTTTTGGCCGTACACGCCGCCCAAAATTACGGATTTTGATGATTGCCTCCGGCGGCTTAGAACCTTTTTTGCAAAAAAGGTTCTAAGGACTCCAAAAAACGCTCAGTGATAATATAGGCTTAAGTACATCACACCAATTTTATAATCCATCAAAAATCAGCGGCACGTACGGTGATTTTTGATACCTTGGGAACAAAACATGGCCTGACAGCCGCTTGCAGCCGAAGGCCGTGTTTTGTGGGTTGATCTCGCGATGCGCTGAACAAGCGCATCGCGACGCCGAAGGCGAGCAGGCGGCGTACAGGCAGCCGGCTGAAAGCAGGGTCAGCGCGGCCATCACAATGATGCGTGCCGGACCTTCGACGACAAAGAAGAACAGCGGCGCGGAGCCGAGCAGCAGCGCGAGCGTGGAAAGACCAAACGCCAGTCCGGGATTGCGCGGCAGCTTTGACGCTATGCCGCATAGCGTAATCGGCATGCTCATGTTGAAAAGCATCAGTCCAAGCGCGCAGAGGTATGCGCTGTCGTGAAACAGGCATAGCAGCGGCGCCGACGCAAGCAGCGTGACGGCGCCGGTCAGGCGCGCTCCAAACCTGTCGGCTGCGAAGCCGCCCAGCGCCTTGCCCAGGGAGGCGGCGCATGCCACGAGCACGGCCATAAGCGCCCCCGTTTTAAAACCCATAGGCACGCCACCTCCGACATAGGCGCGCACGAATATGGATATAAAGCACAGCGCTATGACGGCATAAAACCCCTTTGCGTTCACCGCGGGGATAAATGCGCGGGGCTCATAGCCCGATTCAGACGAAAGCGGACGAATCGAAGCGGTTAGAACACCGCATACGGATACAGCCGCCGTTACTGCCAGGCATAGATACGCCGAAGGGCCGGCATAGCTTCCTGCCAGCGTCCCAAGCGCTACTCCAAGGCCGCCGGAGGATACGAAGATCCCGCTTGCGCCCATGCGTCCATCAGACGACGAGAGGCTGTTGATACCTCCGCCAACATGAAACAGGGCGTTTCCAAGCGCCGCCGCGGCCAGCTGTGCCCAAACGCCGAGTATGGGAATAACGGCCGCCGCAACCAAAAAGCAGCCCAGTGCTCCGGCAGGCAGCCCCTTTCGCCGGTCGCAGATATAACCAAAGACAGGCTGGAGGCCAAAGGCGATAACATTGTAAACCAGAAAGCCCAGCCCAGCCGACGCTGGTCCGGCCGATTGGGTGAAGCGTCCGAATAGTATGAAAAAACACGCAAAGTCCACTATAAAGTGGCTTATGGTATATATGGTTAGGGAGCGACGGCGCATAGTTTGATCTCCGATCCCGATTTTATCAATAATATCATATATGAAACCGTTTGTACAGACAGGCGGATATGGGTTTAATAGGGCTAAAATAAATTCGAATAAACAATACAATATAGCGAAAGAAATGTTTACACAAATTGTAGCGAATATGATATTCTATAAATAAATGATATTGCTGTTTTTGGGGGGAAATAGATGAAAAAAGTGTTTATAGGAAGCTCGAGTCAAGCGTTGGAAATTGCACATAAAATGCAGGCGATACTAAACGGTCTTGGGGTAGAGACGACCTGCTGGAAGGATAGTGAGGCGTTCCATTTAAGTGAAAACACCATAGATGATTTATTACGAGCAGCCAAGGAGCACAGTGCCGGACTTTTTATTTTCAATACAGACGATCAGGTCGTTACAATGGATGGCCATAGCCGCTATGTACCCCGGGACAACGTTTTGATAGAGGCCGGTATATTCAGCGGCATTTTAGGTAAAAAGTCAGTGGCAATATGTAAAGTCAGAGGCGCGCACGTGCCAACCGATTTCAGCGGGGTAACAGTGCTGGATTATGATCTATCAGATATACAGAGATTGAAGGACAAACTAAAGATTTGGCTAGGCGGCATAAGGCATTATAACCCCGTTAAGCATGAAAACAACCTGCTGATGCTTGACAGGAAAAGGATACAGGATATCCATACTATAGACGACAGGCTTCATATAAGCGATGGATATTATAAAAGCATTCGAAAGATCAGGATTTTAAATTTTGCGGGTAATTTGCTTATAAATCCTGAGATTGGGGACAGCGGGCATATTGAGCAGATGAAAGATATCAAGCTTAATCAAGCTATGGAAATGATCATGCGCGAGTCCACAGCCGCCTTGGAGCTGATATTGACAAAGCCGACAAGATATAACCTAACAGATTTGGAAACAAAGGTAGCGAACCAAAGGGCGGGTTCATCTACAAGCGCGGTTTACAGCGCTATATATAACGTTTATAAGATGCTTTCTGATAAAAGCTCAGTCTATTACAGCGCGTGGAACTCGCTTCCAGCGAGATTTTGTTTTTATGTCATGAAGGTCAGCATCCCATTTGCAATATTTAACGTGGAGTTTTTAGATAAGTATAGGGAGTTCAACCATGTTAAAATCGATTTGTATTCAGCTTCTTTGGATAACGAAGACAACCGCAGGAGCTTTGTAATTTGGCAGAAGGACGACCCGGCAAATTACAGCTTTTTTGTAAACAACTTTAACTCTATTAAAATAAATCCAAAACTTTGCGAAAAACCGCCGGTAAAAAACTTGCGCGAATGGTCGGAATATTGGTGTAACGCGCAACGCGCGTGGAGGACTGAATTATGAATTATATAATGGGATTTGACCTGAGCGAAGCCTTAAAAACCGCGGACAGGGTTTACCTGTGCGGCGATTTAAAGCGGCAGCAGGATTTGAAATGGATTCATGATACTGGAATTGAGATTGGAGTGAGCCATTATAAGGATTTTGCGTCGGACCGTCCCCATTTTCATGCCAACGCTACAGAGTACAATTTTGTCATGGACGGGGCAAGCAAGGTTCTGCTTATAGATGAAAAAAAGGAATACCTGTTTGAAAAGGGTTCGTTATTCATCATTTCCCCAGGGGTAAAATACGCGTCAAAGCATGTAGGAGATACAAAAGTACTGTTTATAAAAAATCCCGGAGGGGACGATAAGCAGCTTATAGAAGCGGGTGAAAACGTAAAGCATTGGCTTAGTGAATGGTAAAACTCATAGAGTCATGCCATATTAAGCTGGACTGAACAAAATACTATGACCGCGGCACAATTTGGTTTAAACCGGCAGTTTGACAACGTCAGCGCCGGATATTAAAATGACGTTGCTTGGAGAAGGGCCAGGTTCCTTCTCATTCCAAGGTGAAAGGGGCTAAACCGCGTTTGCGGCGATTTGTCAGCCCGATAGGAGCTTTTATGAACACATTGCATTTTAAATACGCCGTTGAAGTGGAGCGCACGGGCTCAATAACGCAAGCGGCCGACAACCTGTATATGGCTCAGCCAAACCTGAGCAAGGCGATAAAGGAGCTGGAGGATACGCTCGGCATAACGGTGTTTAAGAGGACCTCAAGGGGAATGGTGCCCACAAAAAAGGGCGCCGCGTTCCTGATATACGCCAAAAAGATACTGGCGCAGCTGGACGAGGTTGAATCGCTGTGCCGCGCTGACAATGGGGGCAGACAGAGGTTCAATATATCCATACCTCGTGTCAGCTATATCGCAAAGGCGGTAACGCGCTTTGTCGAGGCGCTTGACGGCGAGCGGGAGATCGACGTAAACATACAGGAAACGAACTCAATAAACGCGATCCGCAACATATCCGAGGGCAGGTTCAACCTTGGCATAATCCGCTACAAGACAGGCTATGAGAACTACTTTTTAGACTTCCTGTCTGAAAACGATATAAAGCATGAAACCGTCTGGGAATTCGAATATATGGCGGTGATGTCGGACAAGCACCCGCTTGCCCATAATAAGGAAATACGCTTTGAGGATTTTTCAAAGTACATTGAGATAGCGCACGGGGATACGAACGTCCCGTACCTTCATGAGGATATCAGAAAGAAGGCCGAATCCGAGCAGGGCAGGAAGGTCATATATGTATACGAGCGGTGCAGCCAGTTTGACCTTTTGGCGCATGTTCCAGGCACGTATATGTGGGTTTCGCCCATACCGGATGAGTTTTTAAAGCTGTACGGCCTTGTGCAGAGGCGCTGCCACGCGCCGAACAACAGCTGTAAGGACCTGCTTATCTATTCAAAGGGGTATCCCTTCAGCGAGTTGGACAGACGCTTTGTCGACAAGCTGTTTGAGACCAGAAACGAGGTCGCGTTCAGGGAATATAGCTGATCATATATTTTGAAGCCGATATCGATAACGGAATATCAATATTCCAAGTTCGATATAGCTGTTTTTCGAAATGAGGGCTGGGGACGTTCTTTACGATTTTGCCTCCGGCGGCTTAGAACCTATTACCGCCATAGGCGGTTCAAAAAACGGATGGCTCCGTTTTGTGAGTTTTTGCGCACGCGTTCGCTCACCGCTCACGAGTGCGCAAGGTGTAATTTTGGCCGTACACGCCGCC
>OHJU01001077.1_pt1 | contig 13133 bp, 8 predicted proteins | sample 1568711 | NCBI WGS metagenome assembly OHJU01 (sample SAMEA3879574, study PRJEB24766) | human gut metagenome | biome: human-associated habitat; feature: feces | place: USA | collected 1985/1987 | reverse complement strand
TTATTTAATCCAAATTATAATGCCATATATGGTAGTGATGATTATCAAAAAGAAACAGAATATTATGAAAATAATAAGATTAGAGAAGATAGAAACTTCTTAATAGAGTGGAATAGTAGAAAATAATGGATATTAATGATATAATAAAAAAAGACCATGAACGTAATAAGTATTATATAGATACTGTATTAATAAATAAATGCATATTGAAAAAGTTGGGATTAATAGAAGAAAATATAATAGACAGCAATATATGCACAGTATGTAATAGCAATTTGCTACACTCATATAGAAAAGCTGGAGAAAATTCTGGAAGGAATATGGCAATAATCGAAATAAAAAAATAGAAAGAGACGAAGAAAATGTATGATAATTGGGAAGACTTAGAAAAAAGTATTTTAGAATGTAAAAAATGCAGATTATGCACAAATAGAACCAATATTGTATTTGGACAAGGAAATAAAAAGGCTAGGTTAATGTTTATTGGAGAAGGACCAGGGGCAGATGAAGATAAGCAAGGAATTCCATTTGTTGGAAAAGCGGGGCAACTTATGAATAATGCGTTTCAAGCATTAGAGATTAATAGAGAAGATGTATATATAGCTAATATAGTAAAGTGTAGACCACCATCCAATAGAGTACCAGAAGATGATGAAGTACAAACGTGTTTAAATTATTTGAGAAATCAAGTAATACTAATAAAACCAAAAATTATAGTGTTATTAGGAAGTACAGCATTAAAGAATATATTAGGAAAAGAGTATGGAATAACTGCGGTACGTGGAAATTGGATGGAGAAAAACGGCATTAAATATATGCCAACATGGCATCCGGCAGCTCTATTAAGAGATGAAAACAAAAAAATAGAATTTTGGCAAGATTTAAAAGAAGCTAAAAAATATATAGACAATAATATAGAATGGGAAGGGAAGAATTAAAAAATGGAAGCTGAATTAAAAGAAAAGGTAGAACAATGTTTGAACTGTAAAGTAAAACCATGTACTAAAGGTTGTCCATTAGAAAATAATATACCAGCCTTTATAGAAAAAGTAAAACAAGACAAGCTTGAAGAAGCATATGAAATACTTTCAGAAACAACTGTATTGCCAGCAATATGTGGAAGAATTTGTCCACATTATAAGCAATGTATGGGGAAATGTGTTCGCGGAATAAAGGGACAACCTGTAAATATAGGCGATATAGAAAAATACATAGGAGATATGTCAATTAAAAATAATTACAAACTTCCTAACTGTGAACAAGAAAGAAATGAAAAAATCGCAATAATTGGAAGCGGACCTGCAGGACTTACATGTGCAGCGTTTTTAAGAAGAAACGGATTTAAAGTTACAATATATGAAAAATATAGTCAATTAGGTGGAATTTTAAGAAATGGTATTCCCAATTTTAGACTTGACAAAAGTATATTAGACAATACAATTCAAAAAATATTAGATCTAGGTATAGAAACAAAATGTGGAATGGAACTTGGAAAAAATCTTGACTTGAATGAATTGCAAAAAGAGTATAATGCAATATTTTTAGCAATAGGCGCAAACATCACTAAAAAAATGAAAATAAAAGGGGAAGAATTAACAGGAGTATATGGAGGAAATGAATTATTAGAATTAAATAACCACCCTACATATGTTGGAAAAAAAATTGCTGTAGTTGGGGGTGGCAATGTTGCCATAGACTGTGCAAGAACAATTAATAAATTGGGAGCCAAAAGTGTAACTATAATATATAGAAGAGAAGAAGAGCAAATGCCGGCAGAAAAAAAAGAGATAGAAGATGCAAAAAAAGAAGGAGTTAGTTTCTTATTTAAACACAATATTACTCAAATAATAGGTAATGAAAAAGTAGAAAAAATAGAGTGCATAAAAACAGAACTTGTGCAGAAAGAAGGAGAAACAAGAAAATCACCAGTAGAAATTGAAGGCAGTAATTACACAATTGATATGGACTATGTTGTAATGGCATTGGGGTCAAAAACAGAAATAAATGTTGTAAAAAACCTAGGATTAGAGCTGACACAAGAAAAATATGTTAAAATAAATGATAAGAAACAAACATCTAACGAGAAAGTATTTGCAGGTGGAGATTTAGTAGGAGAAAAATCAACTGTAGCATGGGCAGCAAGAAGTGGAAGAGAAGCGGCAGAAAGTATAGGTCAATTTTTATGCAAACAGTTGGTGACCAAGATACCCAAGAGACCATAAACATACAATGGTAGCAAAAATGGTGTCAGGCATAGAAAGAGAAGATGATGGCGCAAGATAATGTACATTTATAGAAATTAGAAAAAGATTCTCTATTGCTTTTGCAATAGAGAATCTTTTTCTAATTTACATTGTATCTTTTTTCGCCTTTTAAAGAAAATACATTTTTCAGGCTATGTAATATATTTTGCCATTTTGATGTATTTACAGGAACCAAAGAAACATTGTTTATAATAGAATCATACTTGATATCTAAGGCTTCCATTTGTTGAACATAATAATCATTAAAAAATGTATAACCATCAGTTGAACCTAAATAATTTTTAAAATTATATAATTTATATCTATATTCATCTATATCTGCTGTAGTTACTAGTTTTTTTATTTCATTGTCAAAATATGATGTAAAAATAATATTTTGTGTTTCAAAATACAATTTTTTTAATGTATTTTTATATGTTGAAATCTTTTTTCCATATTTTGCAGCTTGACTATCTGTACAAGAAATATTAAGCAATTTATTATTTAAGTTAATTATTTTTTCCTCTGCATACAAAATTCTATCTAACATATCTTGTACATAAAAGAAGACTTTTTCACCACATGCTTGTATTATATTTTGTTGAAACTGTGTTGTTGCAGAAAACATACTATCATAAAAGTCGTTTTCATTGGTTATATAAACAAGTTGAGCAACTAAATTGCAAAGTATAGGATAATAAGTTGGAGAAGTAGTAGAAAAAGCAATATCGTAATACTTAACCATCTCATAATTATGTCTTAATGCTTTAGAAGTAGCCAATTGAACAGCAGCTTCGTTTAAAGCCATACCATATTCTTTAGAACTAGTAAATACACATAATCCCAATTTCTTTAAATTTCCTCTTTTATCTTTAACCTCTTGCAAATAATGTATAACCTCATGAATAGCAAATTTTTCTATTTCATCAAGAGATAATCCTGCCCTAAAATATATAGAAGAATTTTTGTAAAAATAATTTGCTTCAGATAATCCTTCTGGCATTTCCGCATAATACATAGGAATTCTTGATATTGCAATAAATAGTTTTTGTGCTATAAAACGTTGGTTAGGGAATGCCCTACACAATTTTTGAGCAATGTTTTTTGCCAAAGTATTGATACTTAAAGTATCTAATTTATCTATAACTGTAATTCCATTTTTCTTTAATTCTTTTTCTATATTCATTTATTATTTCTCCTTAGTACATATTACAACATTATTATACAACAAAATACAAATAAAAACATTACAAAATAAATACGTTTATATTACAAAAATATTACAAACTATTTTACAACAATATTATAAATTTTATTTTTTACATAAATTTCTTTAACAACAGTTTTGTCTTTTAAATTGTTTATAACTGTTTGGTTATTATGAACAATTTCTTTAACAACACTTTCATTCGAATCTCTTACTATTTTGACCGTTGCTCTTAATTTACCATTAAACTGAATAGGTAATTCTATTTCATTATCTATAGTTTTAGTTTCCTCGTACTTAGGCCATGTTGTTTCTGCAATGGTTTTGCTCTCGCCAATTCTTTCAAACAACTCTTCGGAAACGTGAGGGGCAAAAGGATTTAGCAATTGTAAAAATGTTTTAAATTCTGCTTTATTTATTCTTTTTAATTTATAAAACTCATTAACCATTGTCATAAAAGTAGAAATACAAGTATTAAACTTCATTTCTTCAATGTCTGCACTTACTTTTTTTATTGCTTTGTGCATCATTTTTTCAAATTCTGGCGAATATGTAGAACCTTCTACTAACATATCTTGTAAATTCCATACTCTGTCTAAGAATTTACCACAACCACGGATACTTTCCATAGACCAAGGAGCTGTTTGGTCAAATGGTCCCATAAACATTTCATAAACTCTAAAAGTATCAGCACCAAATTCTTCTATAATATCGTCAGGATTAACAACATTCCCTTTAGACTTTGACATTTTTTCACCATTTGATCCTAAAATCATGCCATGTGCAGTACGTTTTTGGTAAGGTTCCTTTGTTGAAACAACACCAATATCATATAGGAATTTATGCCAGAATCTTGAGTACAGCAGATGCAGCGTTGTATGCTCCATTCCACCATTATACCAGTCAACAGGAGCCCAGTATTCTATAGCTTGCTTAGAAGCTAGTTCCTTGTCATTATGTGGATCCATATATCTTAAATAATACCAAGATGACCCAGCCCATTGTGGCATAGTGTCAGTTTCTCTTTTGGCAGGACCATGACAATGAGGACAAGTTGTATTAATCCAATCTGTTTGCTTTGCAAGTGGAGATTCACCGTTTTCACTAGGTTCGTAATCCTGTATTTCTGGAAGTACCAAAGGCAATTCGTTTTCAGGAAGAGGAATCCAGCCACATTTCTCACAATATACCATAGGAATAGGCTCACCCCAATAACGTTGCCTAGAAAATACCCAGTCACGTAATTTATAATTTACTTTTCTTTTACCGATATTGTTTTCCTCTAAATAATTTATAACAGTGTTTATTGCCTGTTTGCAAGATAAATTATTTAAAAAGTCAGAATTAATAATAACTCCAGAGTTTACATCTGTAAAAGGCTCCTTATCAACTGAAACAGAATTAGAATTTGCAGGTTTTATAACTGGAATAATAGGCAAATTAAACTTTTTAGCAAATTCCCAGTCTCTACTATCATGGGCAGGAACAGCCATAATTGCACCTGTGCCATAAGTAATTAAAACATAATCAGAAGCCCATATAGGAATTTCTTTTCCAGTTAATGGATTAATAGCTTTAATTCCCTTTATTTCTACACCAGTTTTTTCTTTGTTTAATTCTGAACGTTCAAAATCAGATTTTAAGGCAGCAAGTCTTTTATATTCTTCAATTTCTTCTAAATTTGTTATTTTATCTTTAAATTTATTAATAAATTCGTGCTCTGGTGCAACTACCATATATGTTGCGCCAAACAAAGTGTCAGGTCTTGTAGTATAAACAATTAATTCTTCATTTGAATTAGCAATTTTAAATTTGACCTCAGCACCTTCACTTCTACCAATCCAATTAATTTGTTGAGTTTTAATTTTATCTAAAAAATCAACTTCCTCTAAATCATCTATTAATCTTTGGGCATATTCTGTTATTTTAAGCATCCATTGGCTTTTTTCCTTTTGAACAACTTCACTACCACATCTTTCACAAACACCATTTACAACTTCTTCATTTGCCAATCCTACTTTACATCCAGTACAATAGTTAATTGGCATAGTTGTTTTATAAGCTAGTCCATGTTTATATAGTTGAATGAAAATCCATTGAGTCCATTTATAATAATTAGGGTCAGTGGTATTAATTTCTCTAGACCAATCAAAAGAGAAACCAAGAGCCTTTAATTGTTCTCTAAAATGATTTACGTTTTTTTCAGTAGTAATTTTAGGATGAATATGGTTTTTTATGGCATAATTTTCAGCAGGTAATCCAAATGCATCAAAGCCAATAGGGTAAAGAACATTATAACCCTCTAATCTTTTTTTCCTTGCAATAATATCTAAAGCAGTATAACTTCTAGGATGACCTACATGAAGTCCTTGACCAGATGGATAAGGAAATTCAATTAAACCATACCACTTTTTTAAAGAAGGATCTTCCTTAGCAAAAAATGTACCTTCGGTTTCCCATTTTTTCTGCCATTTTTTATCTATTTTTTTAAAGTCATATATCATAAAACTCTCCCCTTAAAAATAATATAAAACATTATATAATATTTAAGAATAAAAGTAAATAAAAAATAAAGTAAAATACCATTTACAAAGCCATAAATTAAAGCAAATTTATAACTTAATAAATATTGACTTATCTAAATTTATTAGTATATAATAATCAATAAGTGCAAATAATTATACAAAAGAATTTTTGCCAGAAAGGATGATGAAAATATGGCAGTAGAAGTTACTGATGAAGAAAAACAAAGAATAAAAGAAATGATAGATAAACTTGTGGAAAAGGCTAAAATAGCTTCAGAAGAGTATATGGACTTAACTCAAGAACAAGTTGACAATATAGTAAAACATATGTCAATGGCAGGATTAGAGCACCATATGGAACTTGCTAAAATGGCAGTTGAAGAAACAAATAGAGGAATATATGAAGATAAAATAACTAAGAATATGTTTGCAACAGAATATATATATCATAGTATAAAATATGATAAGACTGTTGGAGTAATTAATGAAAACGATGAAGAAGGATATGTGGAAATAGCAGAACCAGTTGGCATAATAGCAGGTGTAACGCCAGTTACAAATCCAACTTCAACTACAATGTTTAAATCGATAATTGCTGCTAAAACAAGAAATGTAATAATATTTGGTTTTCACCCTTCAGCACAAAAATGTAGTACTGCAGCAGCAAAAATATTAAGAGATGCAGCAGTAGAAGCAGGAGCACCAGAAAATTGTATATTATGGATAGAGGAGCCATCTATTACTGCAACGTCAATGCTGATGAATCACCCAGATGTTAATTTAATATTAGCAACTGGTGGAACAGGAATGGTAAAAGCAGCATATTCTTGTGGTAAGCCAGCATTGGGAGTTGGCCCAGGGAATGTTCCTTGCTATATAGATAAAACAGCGCACTTAAAAACTTCGGTAAATGACCTAGTAATGTCTAAATCATTTGATAATGGCATGATTTGTGCCTCTGAGCAATCAGTTATAGTTGACAGAGAAATACATGAGGAATTTGAAAAACTTATGAAAGAAGCAGGTTGCTATTTTATGTCACAGGAGGAAACAGATATATTAAGAAATAGCATGTTTATAGAAGAAAAAGGATGTGCCTTAAATGCAGATATTGTTGGAAAAAGCCCATATCAAATAGCAAAAGGTGCAGGAATAGAGGTACCAAAAGACACAAAGGTATTAGTTTTAAAAGAAAATGGAATAGGGATAGAATATCCATTTTCAAAAGAAAAGTTAAGCCCTGTTTTAGCATACTACATTGTAGAAAACGCAGATGAGGGAATAGATATAGCAGAAAGATTAATAGAATTTGGAGGATTAGGACATTCAGCTGTTATTCATTCAGAAGATGAACAAACAATATTAAAATTTTCAGAAAAGGTTAAGGTAGGAAGAATAATAGTAAATTCACCATCAACACATGGAGCAATAGGAGACATATACAATACAAATATGCCATCATTAACATTAGGATGTGGAACATTTGGTGGAAACTCTACAACTGCAAATGTATCAAGTGTAAATTTGATAAATATCAAAAGAGTAGCAAAAAGGAGAGTCAATATGCAATGGTTTAAAGTTCCAGAAAAAATATATTTTGAAGCAGGTTCTATTGCATATTTAGAAAAAATGCCAAATATATCAAGAGCATTTATAGTAACAGACGAATCAATGGTTAAATTTGGATATGTAGATAAAATATTATATTATTTAAGAAAAAGAAAAGAATATGTTCATTCGGAGATTTTTGCAGATGTAGAGTCAGACCCATCATTTGAAACAATTAATAAAGGAGTGCAAATGATGAGGGAATTTAAACCAGATGTAATAATTGCATTAGGTGGTGGAAGTCCAATAGATGCAGCAAAAGGAATGTGGCTATTTTATGAACATCCAGAAGCAGATGTTGAAGGTTTAAAACTTAAATTTATGGATATTAGAAAAAGAACTTATAAATTTCCAAAGTTAGGAAACAAAGCTAAAATGGTAGCAATACCTACAACTTCAGGAACAGGCTCAGAAGTAACATCTTTTGCAGTAATAACAGATAAAAAACTTAATAAAAAATATCCATTAGCAGATTATGAATTAACTCCAGATGTAGCAATAGTAGACCCAGATTTGGTTATGAGCTTACCAAAAGGAATAACAGCAGATACAGGCATGGATGTATTAACACATGCAATAGAGGCATATGTTTCTAACATGGCATCAGATTATACAGATGGATTAGCAGAAAAAGCAGCGGAACTAGTGTTTAAAAATATTAGAGAAGCATATAACAACGGAAGTAATAGAGTTGCAAGGGAAAAAATGCATAATGCAAGCACAATAGCAGGAATGGCATTTACAAATGCTTTTCTAGGAATAAATCATTCATTAGCACACAAAATAGGTGGGGAGTTTCATTTGCCACATGGAAGAATTAATGCAATCCTTTTACCATATGTTATAAAATACAACAGCCAAAAGCCAACAAAATTTGTATCATTCCCTAAGTACGAATATTTTATAGCAGATCAAAAATATGCAGACATATCAAGAAGAATGAACTTTCCAGCATATACAAACGAAGAAGGCGTGTGGTCACTAATAAATGAAATAAAAAAATTAAATATAGACCTAGGAATACCAGCAACATTTAGAGAAGCGGGAATAGACGAAAAAGAATTTCTAGATAAAGTTGATATGCTAGCAGATAGAGCATTTGAAGACCAATGCACAACAGCAAATCCAAGACTACCATTAGTAAGCGAATTAAAACAAATATTATTAGATAGTTACTACGGAAATAATATATAAATGTTAAAAACTAAACAAGTCTAGAACCATAAAAGATTCTAGACTTGTTTAGGCGTGTAGGACCAAGCAAGGCAGAATAATGTTTTTAATTTGACATACATATATCAGTGTAAAATTTAATAAAAAACATTACAAAAATATTAATTTTTATAATAAATAAATTACAATATTAATATTATGTATTTTTTATGGTATTATATAGTTAAAAAAACATATTAAAAGCACAATATAAAACAAAAGTTAAAATATAAATGGAGATGTGGAAAAAAGTGATTAAAAGGACAATTGCCAAACTATCTAATAAAGCAAGAATAAAAAAACTATTTAAAATACTTAATGGTCAAAATGAAAAGTTTCTACATTTTTTTGGTATATCAACACCAACAGTTAAAGATGTAGATGAACAGATTTTGGAAGAAAAATATAGAAATTTTATGCAAGATATAGAAAAAAATGGATTAATAGACTATTTTTTACAAAATATGAATAATAATGTAGAAAATGCAGATGTATATAAGTTTTGTTTGACATTATGTAAACATATTTCAAATAAATCAATTGTAAAAAAAATAATAGAAGATATGATATATAGCTCTGCAGTAGATGAAGTAGTAGCCTTAATAAAAGCAACAGAAGATCCAGAGTACATAAAAGAGAAATGGCTTGAAGATGTAAAAAAAATGCATGCACTTGGTATTTATGGTGATAGAGCAGTAGCTTTAATAAAAGCAACAGGAGATCCAGAATACATAAAAGAATGCCTAGAAAATGTAGAAAAAATGCAAGCGCTTTATATTAATGGTGATAGAGCAGTAAATTTAATAAAAGAGACAGGAGATTCAGAGTACATAAAAGAAAAATGGTTAGAAAATGTAAAAAAAATGCAAGCACTTGGGATTGAAGGTCGCAATGCTGTAATCTTAATAAAAGCAACGAAAGATATAGAATACATAAAGAAATTGCTAAAAAACAAAGAGAAAACGAAAGCACTTAATATTCAGGATTTTCATGCAATAGAATTGATAAGAACTGTAGAGGAAAAAGAACCAGGATACATAAAGGAATATATAAAGAATCATATAAAAAATAGAAAAATCAATGAGTTAGAAAGTACTTTTTTAGCTCAAGTGATTATAATGACAGGCGATGCCGAATTTATAGATTATTGTGAAAATAGTGATGTTTTAAACCATGAAACTAGAGAAATACTAGACAGATTTACTAAAATGCCACCAGTTACTTTACCAGATAAAATGACAATAGGAATAGAAATAGAATCAGAGGGCTTAGCCTCGAGAGAAGAGATAGCAGGAATTATTGGAAATTTATCATGGAAACTAAAACCTGACGACACTTTAGATGATGGAATAGAGGCAGTACCATCATCAGGATTAACGCCAAGTACAGCAGGAGATGAAATATATGGAGCTTGTAAGGCTTTATGTTTATCAGGGCAAACGATTAGCGAGAGATGTGGAGGTCATATACATATTGGAGCAGATTATTTAACTGACTTGCAGGATTGGAAAAATTTAAGAACGATATGGAACGATACTGAAAAAATATTATATATTATAAGTAATCGAAAAGGTGAAATACCGAGAAAGGGAGTATTAGTATATGCGCGACCAATATCTGGTAATGACGAGTCAAAGCAGGAAACAATTAATTTAGAAAATGAAAGCGATTTGGAAAAATTTATAGTAGGAACAAAAATAATACAAGGAACTAGATATTCAGGAATTAATTATTGTAACGTTGGGAGAAAAGAAAAAAACACAATAGAATTTAGATTACCAAATGGAACCTTAGATCCAACTACATGGATTGAAAATATAAATCTTTTTGGAGGATTAGTTAGAGTATCACATGAGTTATCTAAAATAATGTTGAAATCAGAAGAACAAAGAACAGAAGAAGAGAAAAAGATGTTATATAATTATGAAGTAATACAAATGGAGCAAGATGAGAGAAAAGTTGCAGAGGCATTGATAGGATTGTGCGTATCACAAGAACAAATGCAAACATATTTGGATAGATATGATGAAAATAGTGAATTGTTAGAAAAAACACCGGAATTAAATGATAGACTCAATGGTCTAATTAGAAAAAATAAGATTGGGCAAAAAACAATACCAACAATAGGTGGAGAAGACTTTGAAGAATTTTCTCGTAAAGTAAGCAAGGAACTAGAAATAATTAAAGAAAGAGAAGGGGAAGGTATAGGTGTTAAGTAAAATTATAATAATAGAAAATGATAATAAAGTACAATGTGATTCTGAGAAAGTTTTGACATAAATATATCAGCGTAAAGATTAATAAAAAAACATCACAAAAATATCGAGTTTTTATGTTGAATAAATTATGATATTAATATTATGTATTTTATGGTATAATTTAGCTGAAAAATATATTAAAAGCACAATATAAAATAAAAGTTAAAATATAAACTAGGATGTGAAAAAATGAATAAGGAAAGAATTGATAGCTTATTTGAAGTACTTAACTTTGGCGACGTAGATGAATATAAAATGTATCAAGAAATACAAGCTTTTTTTTCAATGGAAGGCTATAATGGTGAAACATTGAGCAACTTTATGCAAGATATAGAGAAGAGTGGATTGATAGATTACTTTTTATCAAAGGCGGAAGAAAATAAAAAGAATAAATACATACGAGGAGCATTATGCATGTTATACGTTTTCATTTCAGATGACACAATATTAGATAAATTAATAGAAAACCCCCCAAAATATGGGCTTGAACAATATGAGATAACTGAATTAATTGATAAAGTTAAAGACATGACACTATTAAAAAAATACGCAGAAAATTATAATAATTATGGATTGAGTGTTATGAACGCCGGAAACTTATTGGAAAGAATAGGAGATGTGCGGATTTATAAAAGAATGGATAGAAAATTGGAAAGAAGACAAAAAAAGAAATAGTGAGATTGAAAATCCTGGTAATATGTCAGATTTACTAAAGATAGTGGCGATGAAAGACCCTAAATATGTAAAAGAATTCATAGAATATAATGAAGAAATATTAAAAGAGTGTCATATTAATGGCGATAGAGCAGTAGATTTAATAAAAACAGTAGGAGATCCAGAATACATAAAAGAATGCCTAGGAAATGTAGAAAAAATGAAAGCACTTGATATTAATGGCGATAGAGCAGTAGACTTAATAAAAACAGTAGGAGATCCAGAATACATAAAAGAATACCTAGAAAACGTAGAAAAAATGCAAGCGCTTGATATTTATGGCGGTAAAGTAACAGAATTATTAACAGTAGAAGAGTTAGAACCAAAATACATAGAAGAATGGTTAGAAAACATAGAAAGAATGCGAGCACTTAAAATTCAGGACTTTATAGCAGCAGACTTGATTAAAAAAGTGGAGCAGAAAATACCTGGGTACATAAAGAAATGCCTAGAAAACGTAGAAAAAATGCAGGCACTTAATATTCAAGACTTTATAGCAGTAGACTTGATTAAAAAAGTGGAGCAGAAAGTACCTGGGTACATAAAGAAATGCCTAGAAAACGTAGAAAAAATGCAAGCACTTAATATACAGAAGTCCAACACAATAGATTTAATAAGAATGGTAGAAAAAAAAGAACCAGGGTACATAAAAAAATACATAAAAAAACACATAAAAAATGGAAAAGTTAATGAGTTAGAAAGTGATTTTTTAATTCAAGTAATTATAATGACAGCCGATGCCAAATTTATAGATTATTGTAAAGATAGTGGTGTTTTAAACCATAAAACTATAGAAAGACTAGACAGATTTACTAAAATATCACCAATTACTTTACCAGGGCAAATGACAATAGGAGTAGAAATAGAATCAGAGGGATTAGCCTCGAGAGAAGAGATAGAAAAAATTATTGGAAATTTATTAAAAGAAAGAACATGGGAACTAAGCAGTGACATTACCTTAATTAATGGAACAGAGGCAATATCACCAATATTAAGAAAAGATACAGCAAGCCATGAAATATATACAGTTTGTAATGCTTTATATTCATTAGGGCAAGAGACTAGTGAAAGATGTGGAGGTCATATACATATTGGAGCAGACTATTTAACTGATTTGCAAGATTGGAAAAATTTAAGAAACATATGGAACAATACTGAAAAAATATTATATATTATAAGTAATCGAAAAGGTGAAATACCGAGAGAGGAAGTATTAAAATACGCAAAACCAATATCTGGTAAAGATGAGTCTAAACAGAAAACAATTAATTTAGAGAGCGAAAGTGATCTGGAAAATTTTATAGCAGGAATAAAAAAAATACAAGGAGACAGATTTTCGGCAATTAATTATGTTAATGTTGGAGAA
>OHJU01001056.1_pt1 | contig 13326 bp, 7 predicted proteins | sample 1568711 | NCBI WGS metagenome assembly OHJU01 (sample SAMEA3879574, study PRJEB24766) | human gut metagenome | biome: human-associated habitat; feature: feces | place: USA | collected 1985/1987 | reverse complement strand
AATACTCAGTAACTTCATCAGGTCGTAGCTCCATATTTTGGTTCCGGTATCCGCATTTTTTATAATGAACTGGTAATCCCATCCATCCCTGTTGAACAGGCGCATGGTGTTGAGACGTGCGGATACAAACACGTCGGAAGTTTCTCCCTGACCTGTATAATGAGGCACGTAATGAACCGGTCCTTGGTGTGTAGGTTCGTTCTCCCAAGAATAGGTTGCACTTTCCGGTGCCTGAATTTCAAATGTATATTGTGTTCCGTTCTTTTGGCCTTCTCCATACTTCATCAATGCGATATTGAACCGATTGGTGTTGCGTATCAGATTCACCCGGTAAACCTTGTGGTCGGTATTGGATGGCAAATGGTCCACCTCCACCACACCGCTAAAATAGAGATGCTGGAACTCGAAGTCTACAATATCCGATGCACGCTTCAGGGCTACAGTTAGTTGTCGGAGGGTTGTTGTTCCCGGAACCAATTCACGCCCGGCATTGTCCAAAGCATGGAAGTTGTCGGACAAACTACCAACGGTCAACACTTTGTAGTTTCCGAAATCGAGTTCATTGGTCAACGACATACGGTTGCCGCCAATCAGTGCGGTAGCCTCGGCTCTTTTGGAAAAGAGCAGTTTGTCATCGCTACCGAACACGAATACGTCCACCGATTTCACCTGTGGGTTGAATGCGTCCGCATATTCCATATTATAGTCGAATGCAAATTCCAGCCAAAGTTCACACCGGGGCAAGTCTTCGCGTATAGTGTCACACGAGGCCATACACAGCATCGAGGCGATGATAAGGAACAGCTTAGTTTTTCCGAACATATCTTTTCTCTTTTTAGGGGGCAGCGTTGTTCAACTGCCGTTTATATTGTCAGAGGAGATGTTTAATGACCTCCGGTTACTTTCACTTTTAGGGGCGCTTCTCTATTCATACTATTTAGAGTGCGCAAGGGGGTTCAGTGCTGTTTTTGGGAAGCCTGTCACCGGCTCGTTTTTCACTCTTATCGGCGGCCAGTACCACACAAAATGTTCTATAAAGAAAAAGACAGGGCAGGCAGTCCGCACTACCCTGTTCTTTTTATAAAAAAAGTATATTAAATTTCAAAATTGGTTTGCCAGTATACCCACGGAGCAACTTTAATCTCGAAGTGGAGGTAAGCCCCCAGCTTGTCGATGTCTTCTTCCTCCTCCGGATCTTCAGGACCATCACCAGGATACCACGGTGTACCGTTTCCATTTACTTTCGTCAATGTCAACGTGTAGTAGTTATTACGCACTACACCATATTTTCCATACTCCATATGATCGTTAGCTGCGTTATCATGACGAATCTCATAGTAGTAATAGTTGAGACTATTCTGGTACCAGTAGATACAGCCATCTTCTTTAGTCAATTCACCACCGTTTGCACTAATATTGTCAAGAATATCTTGAGTAAGAGCTGCAAAGCTACCCGGATCATTACTGCCAAGTGCTGTTTTTACCTGTGTATAGAACTTATCGCATGCATTCACCAGGAGTTTCTCCAAAGCGGTTCTAGCATCTTCATTTTTGGCAGCAGCAGGTGTGTAAGCATCCTTCAATTTAGTAAAGTTCTTAAAGTTTATAGAGTTAGTACCATTGGAAAGGCGATACCAGTCATCACCTAAAGTAAAATCGGCATCATCCTTCCAAGGTGCATACTTGCCTTTAATCACCAAACGCGTGGCGGCACCAAATTTCTGATAGTCTTTAGCCATTGTATTTTCGATACAATATCTGTAATTCTCACCTGCAATCGAACTTTCACTAACCCAATCTACTTTAGGTTCACGACTTGCATCAAGTACATTCTTTATAATGCCTGTCAGGTATTCGGTGCCGCTGTTTTTTGTAAAGTTCGGGTCAACCGTGTAGAAGTTACTCTTGTAGAACCCGGTAGTATGGGATGATCTTGTCTTTGTCTTCTGTGCAAAAGGAAATAACAAAGAGTTGTAATAATCAATAGTCCAGTTTCCGAACTCAAACTGACCAAGAGAATTACCAGTACCTTCTTCAAAAGGTCCGATTTCCAACACATTGAGCATAACTTCCAGTTTAGATGCAAGACGCTCTATATCCAGTTGAGCCGGTTTACTTTTTGCCGCATTTAAGGCTTCCTGTTCGGTTTTATAGTCACTGGCTTTAAAGATGTTGCCCGATACATCGAGTAAGCAGTCTGCCTTCCATGCATGGTTATTAGGATCTAAATCGCTATCATCATAGAAACCGGCATTAATCATTGCGCAACCATTGGCGTGCACCACCTCATCTACAAGATAAGAATTATTAGCTTCACCGCTCTTTGTAGTTACTGTTATCAGAGCGTTGATATCATTAAAAGTTGCACCATTCGCAATGTTATCCAGACGTGCCTGCAGCACAGTTCCCGGATTGGCAACCACAAGTAAATACTGGGTATCCGTACTTACCTTAACCGGAGTGTTCGGAGTAGTAATTCCAGCATTTGTTCCAAATTCAGTTGTTCCCAGCACAGTAGCATACTTAAGTGCATCTGCGTCTTTGACTACTACTTTACTTGCGTTAAACGTAATCACATACAGTTCTTTAATTGCACTTTCTTCCGGCAAAGACGGTTGCTCGCCAGAGGCACGTGTTCCCGATGTTTTAGGATTAGTCAGACTGATTGACACATAAGCTACATCATAACCTTTTGTCACCCCGCCATCAGAATCATCATCGAGATCATTTGAACAACTTGCCAATGCCGCAATGGCCAGCAACGACACTAAAATTGATTTAATCTTTAGCATAATACAAACATTTTATTAGAAATTAATAGATATATTTATTCTCTTTGTTACAGCATCAGTTAGTGCTGTTTTATTTATTACTGATTTTATTTATTCTTCTTCTCTATTTCGGCCGCATTAGCCTTCTTTTTAGCTAATTCTTCCAGATTTTCCTTGGCTACACCCAGCCCTGACTGCGCTGCAACCTTCAAATACTTCTCCGACGATTCATAATCTCCTTTCATTAATGATAATACTCCCATTGTATTGTTATATTCAGATAGGCAGTCATCCGGCTTCACTCTTTCCAGATAGCGTTCCGCAGAAATCAGGTCATTGCGTGAAAGGGCTGCGGTAGCCGCATTCATAGCAGCAACCTCACTTTCCGGATAAAGGCGGACTGCTGTCTCAAAAACATCGATAAACTCCTGTGAACCCTTCGGATAGGTATTAGCCACCATAAACATCTCGTTCAAACTCAGATTTTGCGGACGTTTCTTTATCACTTCCTTCGCCTCTTCCAAATTGAAGTTGCTGACATCATAGCTCACCTTACAGATAGCTACGCGCAGACTTGGAAATAATTCCTTCAACATAAGCCGATAGGGCACACCCGCATGAAGTTGCATCAACTTCGTCTCCCTTCCTTTCTCAATGGGAATATCCGTGATGATATCCAGCACTTCTTCTTTATAATCCATCTCAAACGTATCCAGTGCCTTCACCAATCCATCCCAGTTTTCACCACCGAACATGATATAGTATTGATTACGCGGGAAATCATACCGGGCAGCCAGATAGTTGCGCAATGCCATAGCACGCCCTTCGGATAAACGTTTGTTTGCAGCCAACGTTCCTTCGGGAGAAGCATAACCTATGATATCCAGACGCTTCACATTTATATTGGCATCAGACTTCAAGTCATCAATCATCGCACGGATTTTTGCCAATTCCTGAGGATTGTTCATGTATTCAGGACGAATATCCACCTTGTTCACCTCAAAGTCCAGAAAACATTCCGCCTGTATATCACGACTCTTTATCTCCTCTACTTTAGGCTCCACGTACGAAAGATGAGGAGTCACCACATACGGCACCAGCATACGTTCGAGCGTAACCTTATCAAAAGTATGCTCCACATTCATCAGCGCGCTTTCGCCACAACCACACTCATCGCGCTGCACATTCAATCCGGCATCTGCCATCCAAGGCTCATACGGCAATGTATATCTGCAACGGATAACCCCACTTTTCTTCTTCTGATTTTTCTCTATCAGATAAGGTGCCTTATAATTTTTCTTCGCTTTAGCACTCATCACTGCCAGTCTGCGTTCATAAACCAGATACTCGTTCTTTCCTTTGATGGAAACCCGTGGAAGCTCGTAAGTAGTGGTAGGAGAAGCTAACTGCGGGATAAGGTCTATCCCATGCGCCGGTTTCACCTTCACATCTTTCATCAGGATATCGAAATCTATATGGACAGTTTCTCCCAATTGCTCCAATCGCACAGGTACTATGGTGATAGTTCCTTCATAAGAACGATCCTGAGCTATAGCTCTATTTACATTCAGGCACAAGACAGCCATCACCAATGTGAAGAATGTCATATTTCTTTTCATCATTCTCATTTTATTTTATTACATAGATAAGTGATACACTTGCTTTTGTAGGTCCCACATAATTCTTACTGGTATCTTTCAATTTAGTGCCACACGTTGCACAAGGATACTTCTCATATATAATACGTGCATACCCCAACCCAAGGGAGGCCTCAATACTCCAGCGCTTCTTCAATATCCATGAGTGCCCTATCGAAACACCACCTCCATACAATTGACCCTGATAGCGCATATTCTGCATATTCTCACTGATAAGCGGCCAGTCGGGTAACCCACCTACATTAAAGTCAACATAGTGAGCATGCAAACCAATAAACGTACGATTGAAACTTTCGCAAAACCAGTAACGAAGTTCGGGTTGTATACCCCAGTGTTTCATGCGAGTATCATCAAACTTCCATGGATTATAATTAACCGGAATATCTAATGTCCACTTACGCGCCAAAGCTACTTCCAAGCCAAGATTCATAGTAGTAGTGGCATCATAAAGAAGATTACTTTTTACAGCAATCTTCTGGGCCTTACTTTCGGCTGGCAATAATCCCAATATGAATAGTATGCATACTAGTATTTTCTTCATGTAATTCTCATTTTTATTTTAAAATCATTCATCGGCCAAATCTGTGTTCCAGCCCGGAACGAACCGAAAATAGCCTAAAATCTCAGTATGCAAATATCGGAGTAATAAGGGAGACAGTAAATTGTATCTATTTCTGTTATAAGCACTAAAAAAGCTAAGAGACTACTATTTAAGTGGTTCTTCAATAGAATAGTTACTAAAACAAAAAAAAGGGAGTCTTCAAAAATTTTATTTTCAATATATGAATATTAAAATCAAAACTGTTTCAATATATGAAACTTATGAGAGAAATAATATCAAATTATTTAATATATGAAAGGACAACAAACCACCACTATATACAAGTTTTACATACATCAATATACAAGTTTAGGGATTAAACATGCCTTACACACATTTCTAAAGGCTATTACAAGATATCAATACAATTTTTTATAAGAAATAATTTTGTATTAATTACGACATTATACACTTTATATTCTCACCTCCATTATAAAAATAAAATAGGGCGTTAACCTCATGGTCTCGCCCTATCGTTCTACTCTATCCTTGATAATAACTAATGAAAAGAAGAATCTTCTTTCAGCACGTCTATTTTAATTCAAAAGGTACTACACCTTTTATATCCGCTGCCGAAGCAGCAATAATCGCCTCAAACTTACCCGGTTCAGCTACCCAAGTATGCTGAATATCATCAAAGTAACTCAAAGCTTCTTTATCTATAGTAAATGTGACATCTTTCTCTTCGCCCGGAGCCAGTTTCACTTTTTTGAAACCTTTCAGTTCCTTTACCGGACGAGGCAAAGAAGATTTCTTATCGCTGATATATAACTGTACGACTTCGTGACCTTCACGTTCACCTGTATTCTTCACAGTTACAGTAAAGTTGATCTCATCATTAACAGATATTATCTTCTTGTCAGCAATAGGCCTGCTATAAACAAATGTCGTATAAGACAATCCATACCCGAAAGGGAACAATGGTTTCACCTTCTTCTGTTTGTCCGTCCAACGATAACCTACAAAGATGCCTTCATTATACTTCATATCCACTACTTTCTTACTACGGTCAGCGAAATACTCACCTACACTATGAGCCGGAACATCTTCCAAACGTGCAGGGAAAGTGAAAGGTAGTCTACCGGAAGGATTGACATCACCCATCAATATAGCTGCAATGGAACTCCCTGCTTCCGAACCCAAAAACCAGGCTTGCAACACAGAAGGAACTTCCGCAATCCAAGGCATAGCTACGGCATTACCGGAGATATTAATAACTACAAGATTCTTATTAGCATTTGCCAAAGCCGAAATAACATGATCCTGTCCATAGGGTAAATCCAGACCGGCACGGTCAGTATCCTCACAATCCTGATTATTACTCTTATTCAGTCCACCGATGAAAATTACATAATCAGCATCTTCTGCAACCTTTACAGCTTCGGCAATCAGTTCCTCCGGTGTACGGTCGTCTTTCAAATTCTGACCTGTTACCACACCATTATATTCACCACGGGCATCACCTACGTAACCACGAGCATAAACGACTTCTACTTTATCCCCTACACGCTTCTTTATACCATCTAATGGAGACAACTCACGCTGAACTTTCAAAGAAGAACTACCACCGCCTACAGTCATCATCTTCACAGCATTCTCGCCGATAACGGCAATTTTCTTTGCTTTATTCAAGTCAATAGGCAACAAAGCACCCTTATTTTGTAACAACACAATCCCCTCCTCACCAATACGGCGGGCAGCCTCATAATGTTCTGGAGAAAGCATGGAACCCAGAGGACGGTTCATATCCATTGTTGTACGGAAACTCAGGCGCAAAATGCGGCGCACCTTATCATCCAATTCATTCGTACCCACTTTCCCGGATTTAATGCGCTCCAGATAAGGCATAGCCAGATAATAATTATCATAAGCATTACTGCTGCCATTTGCAAGACCATCCGTCCAACTACCGAATTCCATATCGAGACCATTCTTAATGGCCTGATCCGTATCATGCACACCACCCCAGTCGGAAACCACAACACCATCAAATCCCCACTCACCTTTCAAAATATCATTCAACAAATACTGATTATGACAAGCATGCTGTCCTTTATAGAGATTATAAGCCCCCATTATGGCCCAAGTTTTACCTTCCTGAACAGCAGCTTTAAAAGCCGGCAGATAGATTTCATAAAGAGCACGGTCGTCCACTATAACATTGGTGGTATGACGGTTGATTTCCTGGTTATTCAGCGCATAATGCTTTACACAGGCAGCTACACCATTTTGCTGTACGCCTTGCACGTAAGGAACCACCATACGAGAAGCCAGATAGGGATCTTCACCCATATACTCAAAGTTACGTCCATTCAGCGGAGTACGGTAAATGTTGACACCAGGTCCCAAAAGAACATTCTTGTTGCGATAACGCGCCTCTTCACCGATACTTTTTCCGTAAAGCAGGGACATATCGGGATTCCATGTAGCAGCCAGACAAGTCAATGCCGGATAAGCTACACAAGAGTCATTGGTCCACCCTGCCTGATCCCACTCATCCCAAAGTACTTCGGGACGGATACCATGAGGACCATCTGTCATCCAATTTTCCGGAATACCCAAGCGGGGCACTCCTGCACTACTGAATTTACTTTGTGCATGTACCATAGCTACCTTTTCTTCCAAAGTCAGCCTTTTCAACGCATCTTCTACTCTTTCTTCGATAGGTTTGGTAACATCCAGATATACGGGTTTCTGCTGCGCCAAGAGTGGAAGAGCAACAGTGAATGCCAAACCGAATAATACTTTTTTCATATGGATAAATAATTAGTTTATTAGTGATTATTTCATACCTAACGACTGAATATACCCTTCCTGCACCACACAGTTCTTCAGTTTGCAAGCCTCAATGAAATCCATCATTGCCTTGCGTACCATCATCTGGTCGGGACGGGCATCCCGGATTTCTTTATAAGATGTGCGTGGAGATTCGGAGAAATAAAGGATATTCGCCCAATTTTCCGGCGGAGTAATACCTACAAAGCTGGAACCATCCATCTTCTTATACGGCCAGAAGGTATAACCGATATTATTCTCACGCATCGTCTGGCAAAAAGCAGCTTGCCATTCGTCCGTGTTATGTCCTATCTCACCCATATACATTGGTAAGTTCACACTGTCGCGGAAGTCTATTATAGTTTGAATAGCATCTTTAGTAGGATCACCTCCATAACGATGGCAAGTATACATTATTTTATCATCAAACTTAGAATCCTTGAACGGCTTGAAGTTACCGTTCCACTGAGCGCCACCCAACAGAATAATATGGTTATTGTCCACTTCGCGGATAGCAGCTACCCCTTTCTTATAAATATCTTCCAGTTTACCGTTCAATTCTTCCATATTCGGAAAATACGGAGCGATAGGTTCATTGAAAAGCTCATAACCGAGAATCACCGGTTCATTCTTATACCGGTCTGCAATCTTGCGCCAGATATCGCAATACAATTGCTGGCTGGCCTCACTTTCAAACAACCAAGGATATCCGTAGCTATCATCTATATTATCACCCGTTTGCCCACCCGGAGCATCATGCATATCAAGAATCAGATAAAGATCGGCTTCACGGCACCATTCCACAACACTGTCTACACGGGCAAAACCATCCTGACCGGCAGTCAACCCCATAAAGTCCTCATCCGTGAAAAGCTTATAATGGAATGGAAGACGAATGGTATTCGCACCTGTATTCTTAATAAACTGAATATCTTCACGAGTGATATAATTGTCTTTGAAAGCTTTCCAAAACTCAGCAGTAAAGTCGGGTCCTACCAATTGGCAGAACATTTCATTGATAAACCGGGGAGAGTTCGTTTTGCTAAACTTAAACATATACCCTTCTGGATTCAGCCAATTGCCCAGATTGGTACCCATGATAAAGAGTTTCGTACCATCAGGTTTTATCAGGTCTTGCTCCTGAATGGTTATAAACGCAGCAGAATCCTGTATTTTTTCTGCCTTTTCACCACAACTCCCCAACATCAGAGAAGCTGCTAAAAGGGATGTACCCACTAAAATCGATTTCAACATGATATTCTAATACTATAAGATTATTTCTTCCAGCGATAAGAAGCTACTGCTTTGGCAGGCACCACACAATCTACATAATTCTTTCCATCCGTTACAGTCAGGCGAGTTTCCTCATTTCCCTCATTCAAGAGTACAAAAGCAACGGTTCCATCGGGATTTTCAAATGCAGAGTACATTAATCCTTTCTCGTCAACACCTTTACTTTCCACACGAACTGCACCCGGTTTTACTACGGACGACAGATGCCCGATAATATAATAATGAGAATTGTAAGTCATCGTCTTATAGTCCCCACGATTAATATCAACAGCTCCGTAGCAGGTTTTACAACCACCTTCACGCCAGGGGCCACGTTCATCGTCCAGCATCAGATTCCAGACAATGACGCCTTTACACCAATTGTTTACCGTACCAAGAGCCACCTCGCGCATATCCTCCATCAAACGCCTTTCCAGATTGCGTCCGTCATTCCACATGCCGATAGAAGTTTCCGTAAAGATAAGTTCTTTATCGGGACGTTTCTGCTGAATGTTATTCAATTCCTCACGTCTGCCTCCATAGTTGTGATAAGCAGCTCCGGTAAGGAAAGCAGCAGCCACTTCATCATCATACATTCTAACAGGATACTCCTGCTGATCGGCCATATTATCATAGTTGTAATTATGGTCGAAAGCATAAATCTTCGTATCCAGTCCGGCAGCCTTGAAAGCAGGACCGAGAGCATCGCGGATAAAAGCTTGTTCTTCTTTCCAACCCATGAACAAAGAAGCAGAATTGCCCCTATTTAACGGTTCATTCTGTGGAGTGACGGAGTAGATTTCAATACCTTCATCACGGAATGCCTGTATCCACTTCACAAAGTAAGTAGCATAATCAGAATAATAATCCGGATTCAGTTGTCCGCTTGTCCAGGAATCAAATGGTTTCCTTTCTTCCAGGTTATTCACCTTCATCCACTTGGGGCATGTCCACGGAGAACCTAATATTTTGATAGTGGGATTAAGAGCAAGAATATCTTTTAAAATAGGTATTACATATTCTTTCTCTTCAGTTTGCAGAGCGAAATTCTCAATTCCTTTTGTATCGCAACAGGTATACTCGCTCAGTGAAAAGTCGGAACAACCAATAGAAATGCGGATATAACTAAATCCCAGCCCATTTTTATCAGAAAACGTTTCAATCAGGAATTTCGTACGGTCGGTCGGTGTCATCTGCATCAGATTATAGCAGGTAGAACCTGTAACAGCAGCTCCGAAACCATCCATCTCCTGATACCGCACCGTAGGATTTATAGTGATTACAGACTCAGATGCAGAGACTTTGGAAAGCTCTTGAGTTATGTGGTTAAAGCTTTGCTGCCGATCGGCAGTCGTAATGTAAACTTCCGCTTTGTTTTTTCCCGGAGCATCCTCACCCAATGAACCGGAAGTCCCGGCACAGGTTGTAGTAGCAACCAACAAACAGCATCCTAATAAAAGAGGTAATTTCAAATTCATGGTATGTTTTTCAAGGGTTAATTAATCTCCCCCAAAGGTAGGCAAGATAAAGGCATTACGTACCTCCGCATTATGAATATGTGGATAAGATGAAATATACAGCGAAGATAACCCTCTAAAAAACAGGCAGATAAAAATCAATAGAGAAAGTAAAAAAGTGGATAGGAAATAAGGTAATGACGTATGCTTAGCGTATCTTCATAACGCATGTTTCAAAGTCATCGCGCGAAACACAAGCTTTGTTTTTCACTTTGGCGCGGTAATTATAGATTGTATTGACGGAGTAACGGAGAAATTCGGCAATCTGCGAACTATCGTCAATGCCCAATCGGATTAAAGCAAAAATACGTAATTCAGTATTCAGAAGTTCGCCTTTGCGGAGTATGATCCGCTCTTCCGGTTGAAGCAGTTCATTGAATTTTCCTACAAAATCAGGGAAAAGGTGCAGGAAAGCCGTATCAAAGTTCCCATATAATTCTTTCAGATCCGTGTCGAGCACATCTCGTGAACGTACCATTTTCAGAAGTTCTTCCATCTGCCCGCCGGTAAGCTTCTTGTTCACCATGCGCCGGTAAGCATCCAGTCGGTCGATGTAGGTAGAACAGAGTTTCAGGAAGCGCCCGATATATTCTTCTTTGATATGATTAGACATTTGCAACTGTTCATTCGCCTGCTCCAAATGAGCCCGGGCAACAGAGAGATGCTTCATCTGCCTGTAAATCCAGACAACAGCTACGACCAACAGCAGAGATAGAATACTAATCATCCAGAGATAAAAACGAAGACGTTCATTCTGTTTCTCCTGCATAGCCTGATAGGTAAGATCTATAAGCGATAGAATGCCGGCTGTCTGCAAACTGCGGCTACGGGCATTGTAATGATTGGTTTCATTCCACGAAAAACGGATATAGCGATAAGCACGTTCGATGTCTCCTTCCTCATAGAGCAATTGTGCCAAAGTCCACAGGGAGGCATGGTCTGTAATCGCAAGGCGGATATCCGTCAAAGCGGACAAAGCCAGATAATATTTTGCTTTCTCTAGGTCCCCCAGGCGATGATACAGCAAAGAACGGTGATACGTTACCAACGCATACTCCGGAGTATCGGGGCGCACACTTGCCAGGCGGTCATCGTTTATCTTCAAAGCTTCCTCCAACCTACCGGCAGCAGCTGCCTGCATCTCTCTGCGTTCCGGATAAAGGGCGGAGGCAGGGGAAAGCACCTGCATCAGTGAGTCCTCATAAGCGGCAGACAAACCATAATAGCGGTTACGACGGAAAGTATCTTGCGTATATGCCCCCAATTCACCGTATAAATGACGGTAATTTTCGTAATAATCGGGCAACAGACGGGAAGAGAGTCCGGAAGGATTTATCTGTTCCAAATCCTCAGAAGCTTCCTTATACATACCTGCCGAAGACATCAGGTGCGCCCGTCGGATGCGGGTTTCATCCACTGCTTCCTGTTCACCGTGGCGCTGCGCCCAGCGCAAATTGCGGCCCAGATAAAGAAGGGCTGAATCGCATATATATGCCTTGTATTCCTGAAACATTTCTCCATTCAGACGGAAATACTCCGACGCCTCCATATCTGTCTGCAACAATTGCTGCCTCAAAGCTTCAATACGAGCTTCCCGCACTGCCACATATTCCTGATGCGCCCCGATAGCCTCATCCAAGGCATCAGTCCAGCCACCCATTGCAGGAACATCGGCCGGAGCCGACATTCCATGAATGCCTACTAAAACCAGTCCGAGAAATATCAGCAGTTTTACCTTCATGGGGACAAATATAAAAAATTAGTTTCCTATATTTGCAGCATTAACCCCCAAATGTATTCTATAATGAAAAACTTAGCACCTCAACGAGTGGCCGCGGTTGATGTATTCCGCGCACTCACCATGTTTCTCATGCTCTTCGTGAATGACATCCCCGGTCTGAAGAACATCCCCCACTGGCTCGAACATGCCGAAATGAACGAAGATATGCTGGGTTTTTCCGACACAATCTTTCCCGCATTCCTCTTCTGTATGGGTATGTCCGTTTCCTTTGCTATCCAGAACCGCTATCGAAAGGGAGACACTACCTTGCAAGTGATTGCTCATATTTTCTGGCGCACGGTGGCTCTGATTGCCATGGGACTGTTCTCACTCAACTCCGGTGGCATAGAGGGCGGCATCTCCCATCAATGGTTTTGCATACTGATGGTTATAGGTTTCTTTCTGGTCTGGGCGGTCTATCCCAAGGCCGAAGGTTCAAAAAAGTACCTATTCATCGCAATGAAGGTGCTTGGTGTGGCCCTGCTGGCATTCCTCGTACTATATAAAGACTTAAACGGAAAACCTTTCCATCAGGGTTGGTGGGGCATTCTGGGACTTATCGGTTGGACTTATGTCGTATGTGCCGGTATCTATCTGTTTACCCGCGAAAGTCTGCGCAAGAATGTAATAGCATGGCTGGTAGTTGTGCTGCTTGCCGTAATCAGCCATTTCAGCCTGATACCGCAGGAGTACGGATTGCGTGTCATCCTGCTGCCTTTCATCCCCAGTGACTGGACACTGCATGCATTCGGCATGTCGGGCGTGCTCACTTCGTTGTTAATGCAGAAATATGCCGACCGCGAACATCCGCGTAAGTTCATCACTATGCTTTGTGTATTGGGTGCTGTCATGCTCATTGCCGCACTTTGCTCGCATCCTTACTGGATTATCTCGAAGATACAGGCCACTCCGAGCTGGTTGTTCTATTGCCTTGCCGCATTCTTCCCGCTGT
>OHJU01001052.1_pt1 | contig 13395 bp, 8 predicted proteins | sample 1568711 | NCBI WGS metagenome assembly OHJU01 (sample SAMEA3879574, study PRJEB24766) | human gut metagenome | biome: human-associated habitat; feature: feces | place: USA | collected 1985/1987 | reverse complement strand
GCTTAAGCTCTGCCTGGTCACCGATTCTGAAATCAGGATCCAGATTAAGCTGTGCGAAATTATTCTGCACCACAAACAGACAAAACGAATCGATTGTAGTGATGAGCGCATTGTGAACCAGTGTCGACTGCCTCTGCAGGTTCTCATCGTCCGGCTTTTGCTCCTTCAAGCTGTCTATCGCACGGCTGACACGCTCCCTCATCTCAGCAGCTGCAGCCTTGGTAAACGTCACCACAAGCATCCTGTCGATATCCACCGGCGGATTATCCACACATATTCTGTTTACTATACGCTCAACGAGTACAGCTGTCTTTCCTGAGCCCGCTGCCGCCGATACAAGTATATCCCTGTCTCTTAAATCTATAACCTTTTTCTGTTCACTGGTCCATTTAACATCCATATTATGTCTCCCGATTATGGCTTTATATTATTATCTCCATAGCATGCTTTATGCTCTGCCGCTGCAATCTGTGTACGAATTTTATCAAGTACATCTTCCTTATTGTCACCGTTAAAGCTTCTTTCGCTAAAGCCCGGTATCCTTGAATCATACCTGCATATGGCCTGAAAAGCGCAATATGCGCAGCTGTCTATTTTCTTGTTCTTGATAGGATTGACGGCAACATTTCCATCGTATATTTCTCTTCCTATCTCGCGAAGCTTCTCTCGCGCAAACCTTGTTATCACATCAAACTCTTCGGCGTTTGCCACCTTTGAGCCTGCAGCCGGTGTCTGATCCTTTTTTAAGGTAACAGGGATTACGTCAGAGCTTTTCTCAAAGTCCCTGTCCATGCCTCTGTATGCCTTTTCGTCAGAGTTGATAAGCCCGTCAGGCTTGAGCTTCTTTAATATCATCTGATTGATTTCTTCCTCAGACAGCTCAGTGCCCGGTGTCACATCCTTTAAATCAATTACAGGATCGTCGATGTGATAGTACAGCATACCGCCCGGCTCCACACTTACCTGCTTTAGTGCCTCTTTCTTTTGTTCCATGACAGCGTCCATGTACACTGCAAGCTGAAGCTGCGTGCCATAGTACAGCTTCACCAGGTCAAAAACTGTATTTCCCGACTTGTAATCCAGTACCTTCACAAAAAGCCTGCCCTCATCCGTATATGTGTCAGTCCTGTCCACGCGTCCCTTTATATCAACCGTCACATCATTTGCCATATCAAGGCTCTCGTAAAAGGAAAACTCAAACCTCTCAGGCACAAAGCTGCCTCTTCGTATCTGGGTTGTGAGTGCCCATACTGTCTGCTTAAAGACAGCCTTCATATGTGATATCGAATGTTGGCTTTCCGCTGTATCAAATATGCCAAAGCCTGCATACTCATCAATCACCTCATTTATTGCTTCCATCGTAAGCTCATCCCTTTTTGCATCTGTCACGCTAAACCAGTCAGTGCTCTCCCTATCAAGCTTCTTACTGTATCTTTCCAGTGCTTCATGGTATATATTACCCATATCAAGGGATGTAAAGCCGCTCTCCTCACGCTCTGTAAGCCTCAATCCATAATTTAAAAAATGCGCATATGCACATCTGGCAAACTGCTCAAAGCGCGTGATACTGCCCTCCATGTGTCTGCCGTATATGCTTCTTGCCACATTTCGGCTGATCGGATCCTTTGAATAATGCTCAAACCTTGCATTGATGAGCCGCTCCACGGAATTTTTTTGAGTAAATTCTTTATCGTCTACTTCATTACCGTCCCCTGCATCACTGACTGCTGCGTCATAGAGCATCACCGCTGCTGCAATCTCGCACCATCTGTCATCCACCTCATTTGACAGCAGATAATCCAGAGCACTCTGCCTGCTTGATATATCCAAAAGCTGTTCTACATCCTCTGTCTCAGTCACGACAAGCTCCGGAAACATCCCCTTTAATATACCTATGAGGTACGATGGCTGGGCAGCCTTTTTTTCACTGTCAAGCCTCGTATAGCTGATATAAAGCTCCCTGGATGGCTTTGTCATATTCAGATACAGATAAAACCTCTGTATAAATGCCTGCTCCCTTGCCCCAGGCGCAAGCTCTATATCCAGCTCCTTAAGTGCCTCTCTCTCATACTGGGATATAATGCCTCCTCTTCCTGCCGCCTTTGGAACAATCCCATCGTTTACGCCTGCAAAAAACATGACCTTTATGTTGGTCAGACGCGTTCTCTCAATATCTCCGATGGTCACAGTGTCGTATCCCGGCGGTATGACTGCTACATCTGCCGCATCCAGTCCTGCATCCAGTATCTGTGTAAATTCCTCTGCATCCATGCATTCATCACCCAGCACCGCCACATATTTTTCAAAGAGCTGCATGACTATTTTGTATATCTGTCCGTATTCCTTTGATGCGGTCTGGTCCCCTGCATCAAGCAGTACCTGCTCCTTTTTTGCAAGCTTATCAGGTATATCAAGCAAAACTATCAGCTTATATATAGCGAGCACATAGTCCTTTACCGTTGACTTTTTATCGGAAAACACCTGATATACCGGCTTTAGCATCTCCATTATATACTCCCTGCTTTGGTTTAAAAGCTCAAGGTCATAGCCTGCCTTATGCTTTGGCAGCCTGACCCATTTTTTGTCCCATGCGTTTTTACCTCTTACTCCACAGGCGAGCACGTAGTTTTCAAGTACATCTATTTCACTGTCCAATAGCTCACTAAAGCCGCACCGCAAAAATCTGAACACCGCATCTGCCGAGAAATTTTGTGCCGCAATATCGGGTATTGACCTGATAAACTCAATAAACGGATGGAAAAGTATCTCCTGTGTGGCATCGATAAAGTAAGGAATATTGTATTTGTCAAATATTTCACGCACATAACCTGCATATATATTCACATCTCCTGTGACTATAGCAATATCTCGGTAACGCAGGTTTTCGTTCCTTACAAGCTCATTAATTCTTCTGGCTATCTTTGTCAGCTCCTGCTTCGGGTCACGCAGACAGTCTATATGAATGTGTTTTGGTGCTTTTTTAAAGGAGCATCTTCGTTTTCTGAAAAGCTGCTGTTCCATAAAGCTTAGCTCTTCGTTTTCTGCAAGCCGGTAGTTTTTATCAAGGATAATAGGTTCCTCGACTTCTATGCCATAAAACGCTGCCATTTCGGTGAGTGATTTCACTGTCCTTTTTGGCATGTCAAAAAGCTCCTGCATGCCTCTGCTCTTAAAGATATCCTCACGACAGTCTATTGTGAGCGTTACATATATTTTCTTTGAAATGACAAAGAGCTTTTTGATGAGCTGGTTCTGTATAGGTGTAAATCCGGTAAATTCATCAAATGCAATGACTGAATTTCTAAGAATGGCAGACTCCTCCGCCACATTGCTAAGCACATTAAGTATTTCCTCTGCAGTGATATATTTGTCCTGCATAAACTTCTCAAATGCTTCGTAGAGCACGAGCACATCCTTGAGCTTATCTGAAAGTGTATCAGATAGCCTGCCTGAGGCAATATATCTTCCGAGCTCCTCAGGTGATATATTGTACTGCACAAGCTCCGAAAGCAGTGACTTTACCTCACTTATATAGCCGATGCGGTTTAAGTTTCTGCCTATTACGCCAAGCTTATCCGCCTCCTGTGCCGCAAGCTTTCTGAGTACAAGATTCTTACCTGTCTCCTCAAGCACCGTGAGATTTGTGATTCCAAGCTCATCAAACACTCTGTAGGCTAAGCGCTTAAAGCTTAGCACATCTATATTCATGATAACTTTATTCTCCGACAAATCTACAAGCTGTCTCTGCGTCTGCATTGTAAACTGCTCAGGCACTATTACAAGATAATTGTCCCTTGGGTTTGCCTTTGCCTCTTTCACTATCCTGTTAAAGAGATATTCTGTTTTTCCGTTTCCTGAATTACCTGTGATAAACTGTAATGACATAAAAAGACTCCATGATTAACTACTGTGTAAAATGTATACTGTAATTATATCATGAAGTCCCCTATTATTGAATTACTTATTGTGCTTTAATTCAGCTTAATAACCGCTATACCTTGTGATTAGTGATGGAAAAGTCTGATTCCTGTAAAGCTCATCACCATACCGTACTTATTACATGTATCAATAACATGGTCATCTCTCACAGATCCACCCGGCTGGGCTACATACTTCACGCCACTCTTGTGAGCACGCTCAATGTTGTCACCAAATGGGAAGAATGCATCAGAGCCAAGTGCTACATCTGTATTCTTGTCAAGCCATGCTCTCTTCTCCTCTGCTGTAAATACGTCCGGCTTTACCTTGAAGAACTTCTGCCACTCGCCCTCTGCAAGCACATCCATATAATCCTCACCGATATAAAGGTCAATAGTATTGTCGCGGTCTGCACGTCTGATACCATCCACAAACTGAAGTCCAAGCACCTGTGGAGACTGACGAAGCCACCAGTTGTCTGCTTTTGAGCCTGCAAGTCTGGTACAGTGAATTCTTGACTGCTGTCCAGCTCCGATACCGATTGCCTGTCCATTCTTTGCATAGCATACTGAGTTAGACTGTGTATACTTTAATGTAATCATAGATATTGCCAGATCGATCTTAGCCTGCTCTGTGAGCTCCTTGTTCTCTGTCACGATATTTGAGAAGAAATCATCATCAATATGAAGCTCGTTTCTGCCCTGCTCAAATGTGATGCCAAATACATCCTTTCTCTCGATAGGTGCCGGCTCATATGACGGGTCAATCTCTATAACACAGTAATTGCCTTTTTTCTTAGCCTTTAAAATCTCAAGAGCCTCGTCTGTGTAGCCCGGAGCGATAACACCGTCTGATACCTCTCTCTTGATTACAAGTGCAGTGCTCTTGTCACATACATCTGAAAGTGAAATAAAATCACCAAATGATGACATTCTGTCAGCACCTCTTGCTCTGATATATGCATTTGCAAGTGGTGTAAACTCAATATCCATATCATCAACCCAGTAAATCTTTTTCTCCACATCTGAAAGTGGCTGTCCTACTGCTGCACCTGCAGGTGAAACATGCTTGAATGATGTTGCGGCTGGAAGACCTGTTGCCTTCTTAAGCTCTCTTACAAGCTGCCATCCGTTAAAGGCATCAAGGAAGTTGATATATCCGGCTCTGCCGTTAAGCACCTTTATAGGAAGCTCTCCCTCCTTCATAAAAATTCTGGCTGGTTTCTGATTTGGGTTACATCCGTATTTTAATTCGTATTCCTGCATTTTTCTGTTCTCCTGTTTTTATCTGCTTATCTTGTATATTTGACCGTTTATATAGTGTTTTATTTGTTTTTGTTTACGATTCTGCTCTCATACTCGCCTGTTGCGATATCAATATATCTGACAAAAAGTGATACCTTATTGTCCTCGTTAAGGTTCTCCCATACCATATCGGTAAACTCATCGATATCTCCGTCGATGTCTACCCATGTAGGCTCACCCTCAAAGCTTGGCAGTGGATTTCCATCGCCCATATATGTATGGATGAAATGTCCCTCTCCAGCAACCGGTGCTGAGTATGCAAATGTGTATCTGTTGCATGCATCAGGATTGCCGTTGTTGCTCTTTAAGATTGACATAGCATAGTTGAACTCACCATTGTCAATATGCATGATTCCTGAAATCCTAGGTGTATAGTTAGGAGCGTCAGGCTCAAACTCTCTTGTCCTTAATGCCTGCTCAAATGTCTGCTGCTTGTCCATCAGCTCATAGATAGTATCTGTCTGGTCACCGTTTGTGACAATTGTCTTGTTGCCAAGCACTCTTACAGGTGCGTAAATGATAAGACTTGGATCCTCAAGCTTTGAAGGGTCAAATGCCTGTGTTCTGATGCCCTCGCCATCCTCTACAAATACTCTGTTGCGGCTGTTTTCGCTTCTGCCCATGATAAAGTATGCTGTTACAGCCTTCTTACCATCCTTTGTGCGGCCGATTACGATACCTCTGCCAGGGTATGTTGTGCTTGATAATTCCTTTGCTAATGATACTCTTTCCATGTCATCCTCCATGTTTTCTGATAATGTGGTCTGCATCCCCAAATTACTCGGGCCTGCCGGAATAAAAAAGACCGTCTGAACACACATAATAATATAAAGCTCTGCAGGAAACTTATATAAATGTGCGCCCAGACGGTCGGCAATCAACTGTTATACTCCATGTGGTTATCCACTTCCGTCAGTCATATAACTGTCTTTATTTAAGCATGTATTTTTGTCATTGTCAAGTACCACTTTAAAATAAGCATGTACTTATAAGTTATTCTTATAAGTACATGCTTGTAAACAATTCCCTTATTTACTAATTTTTAAAGCTGTGAATAGGTGCCGGGATTCTTCCTCCACGGTTTACAAATGCATCACAAGAGAATCTGTTTACCGGCATAACCGGTGCACTTCCAAGGAGTCCTCCGATTTCTACCACATCACCTACATCCTTTCCTATTGCAGGAAGCAGTCTGCAGGCTGTTGTCTTTTGGTTTATCATACCGATAGCCATCTCATCTGCGATAATTCCTGAAATTGTGGTGGCCTTTGTATCGCCCGGGATTGCAATCATGTCAAGTCCCACTGAGCACACACAGGTCATAGCCTCAAGCTTTTCGAGAGTGAGTGCACCATCGTTTACGGCATCTATCATTCCCTGATCCTCTGATACAGGAATAAAGGCACCTGATAGTCCGCCGACATATGAGGATGCCATGATACCGCCCTTTTTCACCTGATCGTTTAAGAGTGCAAGTGCAGCTGTTGTTCCCGGAGCTCCGGCTCTCTCTAAGCCTATCTCACAGAGAATATCGGCTACAGAGTCTCCGATAGCCGGTGTAGGTGCAAGTGAGAGGTCTATGATTCCAAATGGCACTCCAAGCTTCTTTGAAGCCTCCTTTGCCACAAGCTGTCCTACTCGTGTAACCTTGAAAGCTGTCTTCTTGATTGTCTCACAGAGCACCTCAAAGTTCTCGCCTCTTACCTTTTCAAGAGCAGTCTTTACTACTCCGGGTCCGCTGACACCTACATTGATGATGGCATCTGCCTCTGTCACACCATGGAAGGCTCCTGCCATAAACGGATTGTCATCAGGAGCGTTGCAGAATACTACAAACTTGGCACAGCCTGATACAGGAAGGTGCTTTGTCACCTCTGCTGTCTCCTTTATCATCTCGCCAATCAGCTTTACTGCATCCATGTTGATTCCGGTTTTTGTAGAGCCAACATTTACAGAGCTGCATACCAGGTCTGTCTCAAGCATTGCCTGAGGGATGGATTTGATTAAAAGCTCATCCGCTTTTGTCATGCCCTTTGACACAAGTGCTGAGTATCCACCGATGAAGTTGACACCTACCTCTTTGGCAGCTCTGTCAAGTGTCTTTGCTATGGTAACAAAATCCTCTGAGCTCTTGCAGGCCGCACCGCCGACAAGGGCGATAGGTGTAACTGAAATACGTTTGTTTACGATAGGGATACAGTAGTTGTTCTCTATCTCTTTTCCTGTTGATACAAGATTCTTTGCAAGTGTTGTAATCTTGTTGTAGATATTCTCATTTACCTTTGCAAGGTCTGAGTCTATACAGTCGAGCAGGCTGATACCGAGTGTGATTGTACGCACGTCAAGATTTTCCTTCTCCACCATGTCATTGGTCTCAATTACTTCACCAATATTTATCATTTTGCTGTTCTCCTTTAACTGTGTATGACATTTTTATGCTAAACTAGATTCGATGCATCATCTCAAAGATTTCTTCCTTCTGACACTTTATTGTTACACCAATTTCTTCTCCAAGTGCATCAAGCTGGTCAGAAATCTCTGCAAATGAAGCTGTAGCATTTGCCATATCCACAATCATCATCATGTTGAAATAACCTGAAACGATAGTCTGTGAGATATCAAGCACGTTTACACTGCCCTCTGACAGATATGTACATACCTTTGCGATGATTCCTACTGTGTCTTTTCCGACAACTGTGATGATTACTTTGTTCTTTGTGTTATCCATAACAACTTATTCTCCTGTTCTCTTATTCTACGGCTATGCGGTCTGATGCCCTGTCTCTCTTAGCCACATACATAGGGAAATCACTTGCCTTATATGGATTGTCTCCCATTGTGACCTCAAGCCTGACAGCTTCATACGCCAGCTTTTCGTAGTTGTTTTCTTTACTAAGGTGTCCCAGTATTACTGAGCCAAATTTATCATGAAGAAGCTCGCATAGCAACTGCCCGCTTCTCTCATTCGACAAATGTCCGCTGTCACCCATGATTCTGCGCTTGAGCGGATACGGATATGCCCCTGTCTGCAACATATTTATATCATGATTGGCTTCAAGCAGCAGCCCATCCAGGTTCTGAAGCTTTGAAACCAGTGCGTCATCATACGTGCCAAGGTCTGTCACGACCGCCATCGCATGATTTTCGTTTTTAAATCTGTACGCGACAGGATCAGCCGCATCGTGTGATATGTGAAGCGGCTCAAACTCTATATCGCCTATTGTAAAATCGCCGCCTGCCTCAATAGGATGAAACAGTTCATCATCTATATTTCCAACGGATTTGGTACATTTTATGGCCCCGATTGTGGCCTTTGTTGCATAAATCGGAATATGATAGCGTCTTGCCATGACACCAAGCCCTGCAATATGGTCTATATGCTCATGTGTCACGAGAATCCCCTGCATATCTGTGGCCGTCATATCAAATTCATTCAGTCCGTTTTCTATTTTCTTACCGCTGATGCCCGCGTCTATGAGCACATGACAATCATCCGTACCCACACATATACAGTTTCCACTGCTGCCGCTGGCAATGCTGCATAATTCTAACATGTTAATTCTCTTTCCAGTATAATTCTATTTTGTCTCCCTCATGAAGCTCCTCGGAAAACCGGGCATCTCTGCCATTTATTACAGTGGCTATTGCCCTGCCCTTTCCTGCCTGTAAATCAAATGAGATATGGGTAAATATATCGACAAATATATATGTATCCTTGCCGGACAGCTCTACAGGCTCACCGTTTACAATTACTGTAATTGTATTTTCTGATGAGTCTTCTTCCTGTATATCTTCCTGTATATCTTCCTGTATATCATTTTTTGGCAATTCATTTTTCGGCAGTTCGTTTTCCGGCACAGCAGATGCTTCAGCTTCTTTAGCAAAATCATCATGCAGCTCATCGAGCACCTGATTCATCATCTGCTCTGATGTTCTGGCCACTGTGTTGTCTGACTCTGTACTGTTTGCATCCTGCTCAGCTAAGACCGAAGCCTCATCTGTATCAGACTCTTGTGTGTCATTATAAGTGTTATTGTCGATTCTTGCAACACCATATTCATCTGTTTTCCACTCAACAGAGAAATTTTCGTATACAAGAGTGTCGAGACCTGCCTCTTCATTGTTTACAAATATCATCTGGTCTGTGTCAATAACGAGGTCCATAAACTGCGCAATCTGGCGCACTGTATAGTAATTTCTTGTCTCAATCACATCGTTTTCCCTGATGCTGTAATCCTCCGGCTCGAGCTCTCCGTTTACCTGGACAAACCTAGGACATGAAACCCTTCTGCCGTTTATGATAAAAGTAATGACAGAATGATTGTACTCATCAAGCTGCGATATCTTATACACTGCTGCCTCTCCTGCTGTGGACGGCTCGATGACTATCTCACTGTTTGGCTCAAGCGGTGTATTGATGCTTGCAGGCTTTCCGTTCATGGTCACCACTGCGCCCTCTCCGGCCTCGCCTCTTACAAGCCTTGCCACACCGTTTACCGTAAAGTTTATCGGGGTGCCGCGCTTTGGAAACAGCTCATCGTTTGGAAATCCCGCCTGAAGCGCCGCATCGACTATTGTAAGCCTGTTATTGTCATAGAGCTTTATTCTCTCACCGTTGAATCTGACCATAATAAAATTATTTCTCTGGTCATAATAATTCAGACATATACCAATTGGAGTGACAAGAAGCGGATCCTTCTTAATATCCTCCTGCTCAAAGGTCACATCGCCAAGCACTTCCTCACCTCTTAGAGCTACTCTTTCCTCCGGCAGGTCAAGATCTTCCGCAAGCTTTTCCGTGAAGCCGTGTATCTTGCCTCCACCTCCGACTACAAAGCAGGCACTCACTGTTTTGTCACCGTTTAGCTCTCTGATTTTAGCCGATACCTCTTGTGCAATACTATCAACAACAGGTGCTGCTACATCCCAGACATCCTGTGCAGGAATTGTGTGCTCGATGCTCATGATATCCTTGTATGTAACCGTATCACTTGTCGTAGACTGAAGCTTGATGCTCTCCGCCATATTGAAATCCACGAGGAAATGCTGCACAATAACTTCTGTAATCTCATCTCCTGCATGCGGTATCATGCCATAGGCTATGATACTTCCGTCTCTTGTGATTGAGATATCACTCGTTCCGGCTCCCACATCGACAAGTGCGATATTAAGCATACGATAGTTCTCCGGAATTGCCACATTGATAGCGGCGATAGGCTCCAATGTCATATTGGCAACACTAAGCCCTGCCTGTCCCACTGCGGCATAAAGTCCGTCCACCACATCCTCCGGCAGAAATGTAACTATGATATCCTCGCCTATTTTGTTTGCCTTATGCCCCTCAAGGCTGATAAACACCTCATCATTCAAAAAGAATTTTACTGTAGAATATCCCACACAGTAAAACTTATAGCTTGTATCGTTAACCTCCTTGAGTGCCTCCTGTGCTTTTTCTATGCCAAGCAGGTCAAGCGTATGGACATCCTCGCCGGTCACCACAGACTCCTGCGCATACTCATACTCCACATGCGTCGTGACAGTCTTTAATACTCGTCCTGCGGCTGCTATACACACCTCTTCAAGTGGCTGTCCTGTCTGTTTTTCAAGCTCGTCCTTTACTTCCTTAATGGTTTTTGCCACCCTGCCTATATCATGTATCTGACCGTCAAGCATCGCTCTGGTCTCATGCTCCCTGACATACTGTGCTGTAACCACAAATTCCTTGTCATCAGTCTGATAGCCGACAGTTCCTACAACATTTCTTGTACCAATATCCAAACCGAATACATTGTTCATTCCCACTACTCCTTGTATTTGCTAAGCGCTTTATTTATTGAAGCTATCGTGTTTTCGATATCTCCATCATTATCGATAACCTCCTTGCAGTGCCTTCTGTACTCAGCTTCTTTAAGCTGGCTTGCAAAGATACTATCTATCTTCTCATCTGAATATCCGCGTGATGACTTAAGTCTTTTTCTTCTGACTTCTTCACTTGCATAAATATACCACAGCTCGTCGCAGATTTCACCATATCCCTCCTCTATAAGGAGTGCTGCTTCAAGCACAAGCATGAAAAGACCTTCTTTTTTTGCCTCTTTAACTGCATTAAGCACATATTCCTTTACTGCAGGATGCACTACTTCATTTAGAAGCTCTCTTTTTTTATCATCCGAAAAAATCACTCCGGCAAGTGCCGGTCTGTCAAAATGCCCGTCCTCATGCCATATCGGTTCGCCCGCAAACAATTCCTTTAATCTGTTGTAGCAGTCGCTTCCCGGCTCCATCAGCTCATGTGCTATCTCATCGGAGAGCATGACCCTTATGCCATCAAGTTCCTTAAGATAGCTAAGCACTGCCGATTTTCCGGCACCTACACCACCTGTTATTCCTATAAAAATCATACTATTTCCTTTTCTGTCATCAATGCGCATCATACCAGTCATAGCCACACTCGGTGCCCACCTCCATGGATACCTTCATGTTCACCGCACCACGCATCTCTTTCTCCAGAAGCTTAATCACTTTATCCTTCTCAGCTTCCTTTGTCTCAATTAAAAGCTCATCATGCACCTGAAGGATAAGCCTTGACTTTAAGCCCTCGTCAAGAAGCCTGTCATGCACACGTATCATGGCAATCTTTATGATATCGGCTGCTGTACCCTGAATAGGTGAGTTCATCGCAACTCTCTCTCCAAACTGTCTTTGCATGAAATTGCTCGAGTTCAGCTCGGGAATCGGTCTGATACGTCCAAACATGGTCTTTGTATAGCCATTTTTCTTGGCATCCAAAACCGTCTGATCCAAAAACTCCTTAATCTTTGGATATTTGACAAAATAGCTGTCTATATAGCCCTGTGCCTCTTTCCTTGAAATCCCCAGGTCGTTAGACAGACCAAACGCGCTGATACCATATACGATACCAAAATTTACAGCCTTTGCATTTCGTCTTTGAAGGTCTGTGACCTCATCAAACGGTGTGTCAAACACAAGGGATGCTGTACTTCTGTGGATATCCTGACCATTCTTAAAGGCCTCTATCATCCTTTCATCCCCGGAAAGCGCTGCCAGCACCCGAAGCTCGATCTGCGAGTAGTCTGAGTCAACAAACAGATCTCCATCCTCAGGCAGAAATACCTTTCTGATAAGCTTGCCCAGCTCAATCCTTATCGGGATATTCTGCAGATTAGGCTCTGTGCTTGAAAGACGGCCTGTCGCAGTGATTGTCTGATTTAAGGTAGTATGGATTTTGCCATCGGATGCAATATATCCCGAAAGTCCGTCAGCATATGTGCTCTTTAGCTTTGTGAGCTGTCTGTATTCCAATATATCCGCGACAATCGGATACTCCGGTGCCAGCTTTTCAAGCACATCTGCCGCAGTAGAATAACCGGTCTTTGTCTTCTTTTCATTTGGCAGTCCAAGCTTTTCAAAGAGAATGACTCCAAGCTGCTTTGGCGAATTTATATTAAACTCTTCACCTGCTGCCTCATATATTTTCTTTTCAAGCTCAGTTATCGAAACAGCAAGCTTGTCTCCATACTCCTTAAGCTTTATTCCATCAGCCCTTATGCCCTCATTTTCCATATCATACAGTACGAAAACGAGTGGCAGCTCGATATCTCTGTAAAGAGTGAGCATATCCATTTCCTTTAGCTTCTGCAAAAGAACCGGCTTTGATTTCCAGGCAGTATACACCTCGTAGCAGGCACAGTCCACTGCCTTTTTCTCATCCTCCTTCATCATCTGAGTAAAATCAAGCTTTCCCAGATAATCCTTTTTAGATGAGAGCATAAGCCCCAGATAGTCCTTTGCAACCGCATCATAGGGATACTCCCCGACAAGCGGATTGATAAGGTATGCAGCCACCATCATGTCAAAATATATGCCTCTGTCATCTGCCTTTATCTCTTTGCTCTTAAATCTGTGCAGATTGGTCTTTAAATCCGGTGATATCCATGACTTTACTTCCAGAGTATTTAATTTTTCATCCAGGAAGCTGCTTGAAATCTCATCACCTGTACAGATAAAATAAATGTCCTCCTCTGAAAAACAAATCGAAACAGCAAGATAATCGTTAGAAACCGGCTCCGAAAACAGACTTAGCTGTCCATCACTTTCGCTGTTTTCCAAAGACTCTCCCGGTACTACCGCAAAAGCGACCTCCCTGCCCTTT
>OHJU01001047.1_pt1 | contig 13444 bp, 15 predicted proteins | sample 1568711 | NCBI WGS metagenome assembly OHJU01 (sample SAMEA3879574, study PRJEB24766) | human gut metagenome | biome: human-associated habitat; feature: feces | place: USA | collected 1985/1987 | reverse complement strand
CTCCACACCCAACAAGCAGTGGTGGGCGAGCCGTTTTATGATAAGGTAAAAGACTTTGCTATGGAGTTTTTCAGCAATGGAAAGGGTGAGGTGCGCTTTATAGGTTATTCTCTGTTTGAGACGGACAAGCGCGGCATTTATAAAGAAAATCTTCTGGCAACCGATGACGACATTCTGGGAAAATTGTCGGCATACGTCCCCGCATCCGTATTCCGTCTGCTTTGCAGAAGGCTGACCATCGAACTAGCACACACCATAGGCGAGTATGAAGGTTATCTGGGAGTGGACATGATGATATGCCGCACGCCTTTGGCGAAGACAGGCTATGCCATTCATCCCTGTGTGGAAATAAATCTGCGGATGAATATGGGGGTAGTGGCCCGAATGGTTTATGACAGATATGTGTGTGACCGTGTGCAAGGCCGTTACATAATAGAATATTACACCTCTCCCGGCGAAGCGGAACAAGCCGACCGGTCTTTACGCCTCCAACACCCTCTCCTGATAGAGGAAGGAAGGATAAAATCGGGCTACCTGTCCCTCACCCCCATAGGTCAACAGACTGCTTATCAAGCATATATTCTTATCGGAAGCACCTGACAATTCTCACCGGCTTCCGAAATAAAGAAATATCATACCGATAAGCACCAGTGCCAAGTCCACCGCCTTGCTTTTGAGGTTCTTCTCACGGAATACCATTGCACCGAAAATAAAAGATACAATCACACTACCGCGCCTCACCATCGAAACAATGGAAATCATGGCGCCATCGAGACTCAACGCATAGAAATATACAAAGTCGGCAGCCGAAAGGAAGATGGATATCAGTATAATGCACCAATCCCAACGGAAAGGAGTGCTCGCCTGTCGTTTCGGCCACCACAGCAGCATCAACACGGCACCCATCATAAACAACTGATAAATATTATACCACGACTGCACCACCATACGGTCCAGTCCGATACCTCCCTGACTGACAGGCGCCATCAGATATTTGTCATACAGTCCGCTGACAGCTCCCAGCACAGCGGCCATCACAATGAAATATATCCATTTATTATGCCTGAAATCAATACCCTCCTTCTTTCCGCTTCGGCTCAACATAAAAAAAGAAAAGACCGCCATCAGCACTCCTATCCACTGATAGAGATTCAGCCGCTCGCCAAATACCAGCATCGCTCCCACGAGCACCATCACCGGACGGGTGGCATTAATCGGTCCCACAATGGTTATCGGAAGATTCTTCATGCCGAAATACCCCAATATCCAGGAAGAAAGGACAATGACAGATTTCAAAATGATATATCGATGCACCTCCCACCCTGCCACGGGAACAAAAAAAAGTCCGCCTTCCAATGTATCGGGACGCCATGCCGACAACACAATAAAGGGAAGGAATATCAAACTGGAAAACAACGTATTCAGCGTGAGCACGGGAATTACCGCATTGTTCTTTAACGACTGCTTTTTAAATACATCATAGAATCCCAGCAATGCTGCCGAGAGAAAAGCTAAAAGTAACCACATCATCTTTTTACCTGTTTTTTTTAATCGGCTGCAAAGTTACAACAAAAGCCTCGAAAAGGAATATCCAATTTGATATAAATAATCAGAAAGCACTTGTCTGTTTCAAACACTATCCGTATTTTTGGCGAAAATATCCTTGTCGAAGATATGAACGAAAACGTCCTTGCCAAACTCAAGATACTGGCGGAATCCGCCAAATACGATGTATCCTGCTCCAGCAGCGGGACAGTGCGCCGCAATTCACCGGGCACACTGGGCAACACCGTCGGAGGTTGGGGTATCTGCCATAGTTTTGCAGAGGACGGACGGTGCATTTCGCTACTCAAAATCATGCTCACCAATTATTGCATTTACGATTGTGCCTACTGCATCAACCGCCGCAGCAACGACATTCCCCGTGCCACGCTCTCGGTGAGCGAATTGGTGGACCTCACCATCGAGTTCTATCGACGCAACTACATCGAAGGGCTTTTTCTGAGTTCGGGTGTAGTGCGGAATCCCGATTATACGATGGAACGCCTCGTGCGGGTTGCCAAAGACCTGCGACTCATACACCGGTTCAACGGTTACATCCATCTGAAAAGCATTCCCGGCGCCAGTCGCGAGCTGGTAAACGAGGCGGGACTCTATGCCGACCGTCTGAGCGTAAACATAGAGATACCTAAAGAGGAGAATCTCAAACTTCTCGCTCCAGAAAAAGACCACCAAAGCGTGTACCGACCCATGCACTACATTCAGCAAGGTGTACTCACTAATAAAGAGGACAGAAAGAAGTTTCGCCACACTCCACGCTTCGCCCCTGCCGGACAAAGCACGCAAATGATTGTCGGAGCCACATCGGAATCTGACAAAGATATACTGTATCTTTCCTCTTCACTGTATCGGCATCCCACAATGCGACGCGTTTATTATTCAGGCTATATTTCGGTCAATACTTACGACAAACGGCTTCCGGCACTGAAACAGCCTCCTTTGGTGCGCGAAAACCGTTTGTATCAGGCGGACTGGCTGTTACGGTTTTATCAGTTTAAGGTGGAAGAGATAGTAGATGACTCCTACCCTGACCTCGATTTGGAGATTGACCCCAAACTAGGCTGGGCACTCCGGCATCCCGAGCAATTTCCGGTAGACATCAATCGGGCCGACTACGAGATGATACTCCGCGTGCCGGGCATCGGGGTGAAATCAGCAAGATTTATCGTTGCTTCGCGCCGCTTTTCGAAACTGGGATTCTATGAGTTGAAGAAAATAGGAGTAGTAATGAAGAAAGCGCAATATTTTATCACTTGCAATGAGCTACCCACCCGGACAGTAAACGAGCTCACTCCTTTAGGAGTGAGAAAACTATTGGTACCCAAGCCCAAGAAAAAGACAGATGAACGACAACTGATATTGGAATTTAAAGAACCAGAAAACGAATGAACATCTTTATCTACGACTATACCTTCGAAGGCCTGCTGACCTGCATCTTTGACGCCTACTTCCGCAAAACCTTCCCCGACTTGCTTTTAAAGGAAGGCGAGCCGTTACCGCTCTTTTACGATGAAACCTTCCACGTCAGTACTGATGAAAGAAAAGCAATGCGCGTGTGGCGCGGGTTGGAAAAGAAAATATCCCACCATGCCCTGTCCGCCCTCACCTATTGCTGGCTGTCGGAGCTGCCGGAAGTAGACAAGAGGTTGTTCCGCTATATACGAAAGGCTATCGACTCACCCCGTTCCATCGAGACGAACTTTGCAGATGCCGACGTACTCGAATTATCGAAAATCTACAAGAAAGTGGACGGAGAACGAGTACATCTGATGCAGTTTGTCCGCTTTCAGAAAGCTGCGGACGGAACATTTTTTGCTGCTGTCGAGCCACAGTTCAATGCCCTCCCTCTTGCAGTAGAGCATTTCAAAGACCGTTTTGCCGACCAACCGTGGCTTATCTACGACGTGAAACGGCAATACGGATATTATTATGACTTGAAGGAAATGAAGGAAGTTACTTTCGAGAATCCTCAACAAGCCCATCTTGTCACAGGTATGTTGAACGAAAGCCTGATGGCTAACGACGAGAAACTGTTCCGGCAATTATGGAAAACTTATTTCAAGGCCATCTGCATCAAAGAGCGATGGAATCCGAGAAAGCATCGGCAAGACATGCCTGTGCGCTATTGGAAATACCTCACCGAAAAACAATAATCTCTTCCTTACAAGACAAACAATTCTTCAGGATATCCCACATTGACCAAAAACAGGGCGTGTCCCGGCACTGAGCTTCCGGCACTGCATCTATCCTTTTTTTCTATAACCTGCCTGAAACCATCTATCGAGAGTTTACCACGGCCCACTTCTATCAATGTACCTACCACAGCCCTGACCATATTTCTTAAAAAACGGTCTGCCTGAATGGTAAATACCCATTCTGTTTCACTGACCTGTGTCCACTCGGCATGCATTATCTTGCAATTATTCGTCTTCACATCGGTATGCAACTTGCTGAAACTGGTGAAATCGGTATAATCAAACAAAGTATGGGCCGCCTCATTCATCTTCCCGAAATCCGGCTCACTGAAAAGCCTCCATGCATATTGACGATTGAAAGGTTCTTTCCGAGTAGTTACATAATATTTATAAGTACGATAAGTAGCATCAAAGCGAGCGTGCGCATCATCCCTCACCCGTTTTACTCCATACACGGCAATATCGGGAGGAAGCAGACGGTTCAGCTTATCGGTTATCTGCTCCCCATCCAATTCTTTTTCAAAGTCAAAATGCGCCACCATAAGCCGGGCATGCACACCGGCATCCGTACGTCCTGCTCCCACCACCTCTATCTTTTTTCTCAAGAAAGTAGAAAGCGCACGCATCAACGCTTCCTGCACACTCATACCGTTGGGCTGGATTTGCCAGCCATGATAATTTGTCCCGTCGTAAGCCAGATATATAAAGTATCGCATTTTGAAATCTGAATAAAAAATTTAAGAACAACAGGTTGGGTTAACGGGCAGTGATGTGAAAACATCCTTGCTTTAACTCATACTTAATGTAACATTTGTCCGCTTTCCGAAGGTCACGCAACACTTCAGCCAAAACAAGCTTCAACGTATCGGCACTCACAGCCTGCATAGGACGCCCGTCAGGGTCTTCCACCTTCTTAAAACGACGGTAACTCACATCAAATGTAGTTCCGAATGCATGGGCAGAGTTTGCGGAAGCATTTCCATTACGGCGACGCAAACGCTTGACATCATCGGAAGTACGAAGTACAGAAGTAACGATAATTTGATTCGGGTTCAACCCTTTGCAAGTCAGCGAATCAAGAAAATTGGCTCCGATAGTATCCAGTAATGCACCGGCTTTCGGCACCAAAAAAGGAATGGAGTGTGTGAGCGAGTCCATGGCATACCGCTCGCATGGAGCAACCTCCACCAATTTACCACCCAACCCCTCCGCCTCTGTACGAGAAGCCAGGGGACGGATACCAATCCGCTTTGCCGCACTCAGATGAGTATCATTCAAGTCACCGAAACTGCGCTTATAACTGATTACACCTTTTATATTACGAGGCTCATTCATCTTCATCGACATATCCTTTTCCTTACACCCCGAAGATACTGTCAAAGTAAAAAGAAGAGAAAACAGAGTGCAACATGCACATTTGATATAATTCATAACTTTAATTGTCTTTTTCATTATTGCCGGGCAAAGATAACCTAAAATCTTTTTTCAGGGAAAGCTTATGCAAATAAATTGCCCCGGAAAATGAAAACAATGAAAACCTTTCATTAAATTTGCACCCTATAAAATAGTACATCTGTACCTAAACTAGTTAAATGATAGAAAAACATATTGTTTTAGAGGATATTGATCCTGTTATTTTTTATGGCGTAAACAACGCCAATATGCAAATGATTAAAGCCTTGTATCCCAAACTGAGAATAGTGGCACGTGGAAATGTCATTAAAGTAATGGGGGACGAGGAAGAAATGTGTGCTTTCGAAGAGAGCATCCTGGCACTGGAGAAACACTGTGCACAGTATAACTCATTGAAGGAAGAAGTCATTCTGGATATTGTCAAAGGACGCAAACCCCAAGTGGAAAAGACCGGCGACACGATTGTATTCAGTGTGACGGGAAAGCCTATCGTGCCTCGCAGCCCCAATCAGTTGAAACTGGTGCAGGAGTACGAAAAGAACGATATGCTGTTTGCCATCGGTCCGGCCGGTTCCGGCAAGACTTATACCGCCATTGCACTTGCTGTGCGCTCTCTGAAGAACAAAGAAATCAAGAAAATTATTCTAAGCCGCCCGGCAGTGGAAGCCGGTGAAAAGCTCGGATTCCTTCCCGGTGATATGAAAGATAAGATTGATCCTTATCTGCAACCGCTGTATGATGCTCTGCAGGATATGATTCCGGCTGCCAAACTGAAAGAATATATGGAACTGAATGTGATTCAGATTGCTCCGCTGGCATTTATGCGCGGACGTACACTGAACGATGCCGTGGTGATATTGGACGAAGCTCAGAATACCACGACACAGCAAATCAAAATGTTCCTCACCCGCATGGGGATGAACACCAAAATGATTGTTACGGGAGATATGACGCAAATCGATTTGCCGTCATCGCAAACTTCGGGACTGGTGCAGGCCTTGAAGATTCTGAAAGGGGTAAAAGGCATCAGTTTTATCGAACTGAATAAAAAAGATATCGTGCGGCATAAGCTGGTGACAAGAATAGTGGAAGCTTACGAAAAGTTTGAGGATAAGCAGAAAACCGAGCGGATGGAAAAAGCTGCGGCCGACAAATCACAAAAGACTATCTGACCCTGCAAGAAGAAAAACAATTCATTTAATATAAAAAAAGACATGAGTAAAGCATTAACAAGAACAGACTTTAACTTTCCGGGACAAAAAAACGTGTACCACGGTAAAGTGCGTGATGTGTACAACATCAATGACGAAAAGTTAGTAATGGTAGCTACAGACCGTATCTCTGCATTCGATGTAGTTCTGCCCGAAGGTATCCCTTACAAAGGACAAATGCTGAATCAGATTGCAGCCAAGTTCCTGGATGCGACTACTGATATCTGTCCCAACTGGAAGACAGCTACACCCGACCCGATGGTAACGGTAGGTGTGATGTGCGAAGGTTTCCCCATCGAAATGATTGTACGCGGCTATCTTTGCGGTAGCGCATGGCGTACTTACAAAAGCGGTGTACGCGAAATCTGTGGTGTAAAGTTGCCCGAAGGAATGAAGGAAAACCAAAAATTCCCCGAACCCATCATCACCCCAACTACGAAAGCTGAAATCGGTGAACACGACGCAGACATTTCAAAAGAGGAAATCCTTGCTAAAGGTCTGGCTACTCCCGAAGAATATGCCGTATTAGAGAAATATACCATGGCACTCTTCAACAGAGGAACCGAAATCGCGGCAGAACGTGGTCTGATTCTAGTAGATACGAAGTATGAATTCGGTAAGCACAACGGTACTATTTACCTGATGGATGAAATTCATACACCGGACTCCAGCCGCTACTTCTACTCTGAAGGTTATCAGGAACGCTTTGAAAAAGGCGAAGCACAGAAACAACTTTCTAAAGAATTCGTTCGCGAATGGTTGATGGGCAATGGTTTCCAGGGCAAGGAAGGACAACAAGTTCCGGAAATGACAGACGAAATCGTAGCATCCATCAGTGAGCGTTACATTGAACTGTACGAGCATATCACCGGAGAGCAATTCGTGAAAGAAGATACCAGCAACATTGCTTCACGTATCGAGAAAAACATAACAGAATACTTAAATAAGTGATAAACGGTTTAGTAATAAGTGATTAGTAGATTTATTAATCACTTATCACTAACCACTAAACACTATCAACATGGATTATCCCCAGGAACATATCAAACCTTACGGTGAGGACGGAAAGAAGAGTGAACAGGTAGAAGAAATGTTCGACAACATTGCTCCTGCTTATGATAAGCTGAACCATACCCTTTCATTAGGCATCGACCGCAGTTGGCGCCGGAAAGCGATCAATTGGTTAAAGCCTTTCCAACCGAAGCGCATCATGGACGTAGCCACCGGTACAGGTGACTTTGCCATTCTTGCCTGCCGCGAGTTGCAGCCTGACGAACTGATAGGCACCGACATCTCAGAGGGAATGATGGACGTGGGACGTAATAAAGTAAAACAGGCGCACCTCTCGGACAAAATATCCTTTGCCCGGGAGGACTGCACCTCTCTCTCATTTGCCGATGACACGTTCGATGCTGTAACCGTAGCGTTCGGTATCCGCAACTTCGAAGGGTTGGACAAAGGGTTGGCGGAAATGTGCCGCGTGCTGAAAACCGGAGGACATCTCGTCATTCTGGAACTCTCCACACCGGACCGTTTGCCGATGAAACAACTTTTCACCATCTACTCCAAAGTAGTGATCCCCCTGCTCGGCAAATGCCTGTCAAAAGACAATAGTGCTTACACCTACCTGCCCCAAAGCATCCGTGCTTTCCCGCAAGGCGAAGTAATGCAGGAAGTTATCCGCAAAGCAGGTTTCAGTCAGGTTAATTTCCGCAGACTGACATTCGGTATATGCACTCTTTATACTGCGACTAAATAGAATGATAGGATGGTAAGATGATAACATGTTAAGATTCAATGTTATCATCCTACCATCCCACCATTTTACCATTACTATATTATTGACATAGCACACTAAGAGAATTATGCAGAAATACGGTTTAATAGGCTATCCGCTGAGACATTCGTTTTCCATCGGATATTTCAATGAAAAGTTCAAATCGGAGAATATCGACGCCGAATATGTAAACTTTGAGATACCCAACATCAATGACTTTATGGAAGTCATAGAGGAAAATCCCAACCTCTGCGGACTTAATGTGACCATTCCGTACAAAGAACAGGTCATCCCCTTTCTTGACGAACTGGACAAAGATACCGCAAAGATCGGCGCAGTGAACGTCATCAAAATCATCCGCCAGCCGAAGGGAAAAGTAAAACTTGTCGGCTATAACTCGGATATCATAGGATTTACACAGTCCATTGAACCTTTACTGCAACCCCATCACAAGAAGGCGCTGATTCTGGGTACAGGCGGTGCATCCAAAGCCGTCTATCGCGGACTGGCCAATCTGGGCATCGAAAGCGTATTCGTATCGCGTACGAAAAAGGAATCGTCTCACCTCACTTATGACGAACTGACACCGGAGATCATGCAGGAATATACAGTCATCGTAAACTGTACGCCTGTAGGTATGTATCCTAAAGTGGATTTCTGTCCGGATATTCCTTATGATCAATTAACTCCCAACCATTTACTCTACGATTTGTTATATAATCCCAATGAAACCCTTTTCATGAAAAAGGGAGAGGCTCACGGCGCCGTTACTAAAAACGGACTGGAAATGCTGTTATTGCAAGCATTTGCCGCATGGGAAATATGGAACAAATAGAGTGAAAGGAAGGAAAGATGAAGAAAGGTATCAAGTACAGTCTACTCGGACTGTTAGCAGTTATCGTTATTGCCCTCACGGGTGCGAGTTTCTACATGCTCGGCTACTCGCTGAGACCAGAGCACAACAAAGGGAAAGATATTCCCGGCTCCTACGAGTATATGCTCAGCGAGTATCCGCAAATCAAGCCTTGGATAGATAGTTTGCAAACTGTCGGTGCTTTACGGGATACCTTTATTATCAACCCTGACGGGGTGCAACTGCATGCCATTTACGCAGCCGCTCCCGAACCTACCCACAAAACAGCCGTCATCGTGCATGGTTATACGGACGATTGCATCCGCATGCTGATGATAGGTTACCTTTACAACAAAGATTTAAAGTATAACATTCTGTTGCCCGACCTGCAGAATCAGGGATTAAGCGGAGGCCCTGCCATTCAAATGGGTTGGAAAGACCGGCTGGACGTATTGCGCTGGATGGACATTGCCAACGATATTTACGGCGGAAATACCCAGATGGTAGTACATGGCATCTCTATGGGGGCCGCCACCACTATGATGGTATCCGGTGAGCCTCAACAACCTTTTGTGAAATGTTTTGTGGAAGATTGCGGTTATACCAGCGTATGGGACGAATTCTCCTACGAATTGAAGGGACAGTTTGGACTGCCTCCGTTCCCGTTGATGTACACCACCAGCTGGCTGTGCAACGCGAAATACGGTTGGAACTTCAAGGAAGCTTCTTCGCTGAATCAGGTCAAGAAATGCAAACTGCCGATGTTCTTCATTCATGGCGATGCAGATACATACGTACCCACCTGGATGGTATATCCTCTCTACGAGGCAAAATCGGAACCTAAAGAATTGTGGCTTGCCCCCGGTGCCACACACGCCATGTCCTATAAGGATCACCCGGAGGAATACACCGAACGTGTGAAGAATTTTGTAGGAAAATACATCTATTGATGTGATTTTTCCTATATTCGTCCCACAAATACATTAGTATGAAAAGATTAATCTCCATAAGTTTATTCCTATGCCTGCTGCTATCCATGCAGGCACAGAAGGTCTATACTACAGACAATATCCCCAAAGTACATCTTCAGAACAAAATGCGCTATGTCTGCAATCCGGACGGCATCCTCTCTCAGGCTGCCTGCGACAGCATCGACCGTATGCTGTATGCATTGGAGCAACAGACGGGCATTGAGACAGTAGTTGCCGTAGTTCCGTCTATCGGCAATGATGATTGCTTTGACTTTGCGCACCGCTTGCTCAATGAATGGGGCGTGGGAAAGAAAGGAAAGAATAACGGCCTGGTCATTCTTTTAGTAACCGATCAGCGCTGCATCCAGTTCTATACAGGTTATGGACTGGAAGGAGACCTACCCGATGCCATCTGTAAACGTATCCAGACGCGCGACATGATTCCTTATCTGAAAGATGGTAACTGGGATGCGGGTATGGTTGCCGGTGTGCGTGCCGTATGCGGTAGACTGGACGGCAGCATGGTGAATGATACAGATGATGAAGAAGACATTTCTTTCTTCGGCATTCTGGCAGCAGTTATCGGATTCTTTGTTGTTGCCGGAGGAATCGGTTGGATGGCGGCACGTGCCGCAAGCAAATGCCCCAACTGCGGACAGCACAAATTGCAACGCACCAGCAGTAAAGTGGTCCCGAATCAACGGAGTAAAAACGGAAGATGTTACCTACACTTGCCGCAACTGCGGACACAAGATAGTACGCCGCAAACAGTCGTATGATGAAAACTATCGCGGAGGTGGCGGAGGAGGTCCGGTTATCTTCGGTGGTGGCGGAGGCTTCGGCGGCGGAGGCGGTGGCTTCAGCGGAGGCAGCTTCGGTGGAGGTATGGGAGGTGGCGGAGGTGCCGGTTCCCGATTCTGAGAGTTGAAACTCTCAGAGTTACAAGCTACGGGCTGCAAGCTACAAGTGCCTTTCGGTATCACAGCGCAGCAACTCGTAGCTTGTAGCTCGTAACTTGCAGCTAATTAATAATAATCATTTAATAAAAGAAAAGTATGAAGAAATCAACTATTATCATTCTTGTTGTTTTAGCTCTCCTCGTCATTTGGGGTGTTACTGGTTATAACGGACTAGTAACTATGGATGAAAACGTAAGCGGACAATGGTCAAACGTTGAAACACAATATCAGCGCCGTGCCGACTTGATTCCGAATCTGGTCAGTACAGTAAAAGGATACGCTTCTCATGAAAAAGAAACTCTGGAGGGTGTGGTAGAAGCTCGTAGCCAGGCTACTCAAATTAAAGTAGATGCTAATGATCTGACTCCGGAAAAATTGGCCGAATATCAGAAAGCTCAAGGTGCGGTAACTTCTGCATTGGGTAAGTTGCTTGCCATTACTGAGAATTACCCCGATTTGAAAGCAAACCAGAATTTCCTGGAACTGCAAGCTCAATTGGAAGGTACTGAAAACCGTATCAACGTGGCACGTACCAACTTCAACAATGCAGCAAAGAACTTCAATACTGCCATCCGCCGCTTCCCGAAGAATATTCTTGCAAGTCTGTTCGGTTTCGAAAAGCGCGCTTACTTTGAAGCTTCCGAAGGAGCAGAAACAGCACCTCAGGTACAGTTCTAAATAAGTATATTCCTACCGTAACAAACGGTTCTATAAAAAACAAGTCCCCCTTCTACCCTGGAAACTTGAATAGATCGAAGTTTCCGATGGGTGGAAAGGGGACTTGCTTTTTTTTAGGATGACTACTGCAAATCCGTTATTGCCTCCTTCAATTCCTTTATCCCGCTCCATGCTTTGAGGAACAAACGAATTCCTATCAGCAACCCTATGACAAGACCAGTCCAAGCACCTATCAATATATAACGATCCCCCATTTGGGACATATCCCATATCATGCTTGCCAGCAACGGTACGCCACACAACACACTCACAGCTATCCCCACTTTGAAAGACATCCGGAAACGACTCTCCGCAAGACACACTTCACGCACACTCATCTTCAGGCAATCAATCTTCCTTAGCAGCAACATCCACGTAAGTTGCCGGGCGAGTATCACAACTACAAACAAAAACAACAATATCCACGTCAGTACGCTGAAATCATATACTTGATTGCGCACCAAAAACCAAGACATAAGAGGCAGACAAAGCACTAAAACCGTAAATCGCCGCAACACACGATCCTGTACCTGCTTTACTTTGCTGACCACCTTACTATTTAGTTGCTGGCGCTGCTCCATTTCCAGACGCCCGAGCCTTTCTTCCATTATATTCCAATTTTGTTTCAATTCTTCCAGTTCCATAATCTGTTTTATTTTAGCTATTCGCTTGTTTTGTAAGTTTATCCTTGATTCGTTTCAATCTTGAAGCTACGGTGTTGCGCGGCACGCCGACAATTTCCGCAATCTCCTCATAAGAATTTTCATCCAGCCACAGCAAGATGACGGCACGTTCAAACTTGTCCAGTCCCGCAATGAGGCGATACATCTCTTTCAAGCGTTTGGTCGTCTCACTATCTTCTGCTTCCAGCCCGTAGAGGGAATCCAAGGAAGTATGTTCGCCCCGGCGTTGCTGCTGGCGGTAGAAGGAGATACAGGTGTTCAATCCCACGCGGTAAATCCACGAAGAAGGTTTACCCTTTCCTTCATAACCCTCAAAGCCTTTCCAAAGGTTTATCACGACATCCTGATAGAGATCTTTAAAATTATCCCCATCCGTAGCGTACATGTAGCAGATTTTATAGATCACTCGCTTGTATTCCTCAATGAGGGAAGTGAACTGTTTTTCTTTCATATTCTGTTCCATCTTAAGATAGTCTTTTGTACATAAGACGCCGGTTTTGGATATTAGTTGCAAGAGAGAAGAAAAAAAGGAAAAGTCAAGGCTGTTTTCACGCCCAGAATTTGCCATTTTTTGCCACCGCATTGGCAAAGTTGTGCCACCATGCCAGCAAAGCCGTGCCACTGTGTTGGCAAAGTTGTGCCATCATGTTGGCAAAGTTGTGCTATCGTGTTGGCAAAAGATTGCCAATACGATGGCAAAATATTCTCAATATAATAGCAACAAATGCTTCACTTAGAGATCACTATTCAGTAAGGTTAACTATAAAGATTTATAGTTCATTTCTATTCCACTCTATGCATACTTTTTAATAAAAACTTGTATCTTTGCTGCGTATTTCTTTCGTTAGAAAAGAAATATATTTTCCGATTTGGAGATATCATTTTATTATTCGTAACTTCTAAAGTCTGGTAAATTTTTGCAAGAGCGAATAATAAGTGGAAGTCTCCACGTCCGGGTTGCGTATAACTTTGTTATATACACTCTGACGTGGGGCTATTGCTTATTGTTTTCTTGACGGGTTTACCAGAGCCTTGGAGTTGAATAATAATGTCAATAGTTCCCACGTCTCTTTTTTTACATTAGAGAAGTAGGAACACACGACTA
>OHJU01001046.1_pt1 | contig 13446 bp, 12 predicted proteins | sample 1568711 | NCBI WGS metagenome assembly OHJU01 (sample SAMEA3879574, study PRJEB24766) | human gut metagenome | biome: human-associated habitat; feature: feces | place: USA | collected 1985/1987 | reverse complement strand
ATACAAAAACTTTGGGGAATAGCAAAGCCCGGGCTTGCGAAAGTCTGGGCTTTGTACATAAAAAAGGTTGTGCCAGAGTTTTGACACAACCTCTTCTTTATAATAGAACACTAATTACTTTTCCGGTGTCTGTTCCAATGTAGCTACCAAGAAATCATAGAACTTGGAAACTGTCGGAATCAAAGCACGTTCATCCGGTGAGTGCGGAGAGCGCAACGTTGGTCCAAAGGAAATCATATCCAATCCCGGACAGTTAGCACCAATAATACCACATTCCAAACCCGCATGAATTACTTTCACTGCCGGTTCTACACCGAATTGTTGCTTATAAGACAACTTCATGGCGTGCAGAATAGGAGAATCCACATTAGGCTGCCAACCGGAATAACCTCCGCTTAATTCCACCTTCATACCAGCCATAGCAAAACAAGCAGTCAGGCTGTCAGCCAGAAATTCTTTCATTGTATCGCAAGAGCTACGTGCCAGGATACGAACTTCTGCTTTGCCACCACCAATAATAACAATAGCCAGATTAGAAGAAGTTTCCACTGTATCAGGCACAGTAGGAATCATACGCATCACGCCATCCTGACAAGCCATCAATACATTAATCATATTGTCTTGAATTTCCGCAGGAACAATAGTTGCAGGAAGCTCAACAGATTCAACAGTCAGAGTGATACCGCTTTCAATCGGAGCGTATTCCGCATTGATCTGTGCTTCATATTCCTTAATATAATCTTCCAGCCCTTCTGTATCTTCAGGATTAAACACCAATACAGCACATGCTTCACGAGGAATAGCATTACGCATATTCCCACCCTCAAAACTTGCCAACTGAGAATCAAATTCAATCAAGACATCATGCACTACGCGAGCTAAGAGCTTATTAGCATTTCCACGACCCTGATTGATCTCCAAACCGGAGTGACCACCACGCAGACCTTTCAAAGTAACCTTACGGGCTACAAGATCGGCAGCAGGTGCTTCTTCTTTATATTCCAATGTAGCAGTCAGATCGATACCACCGGCACAGCCAATGTATAATTCACCTTCATCTTCAGAATCAAGATTCAACAGGATTTCACCTTTCAGTGTACCCGGCTTCAAGCCGAAAGCACCATACATGCCTGTTTCCTCGTCTTTCGTAATCAAGGCTTCCAGCGGGCCATGTTTCAGACTGTTATCTTCAAGCACAGCCATAATAGCTGCAACACCCAGACCATTGTCTGCCCCCAATGTAGTACCTTTAGCTTTCACCCAATCGCCATCGATATAGGTTTCAATAGGATCTTTTGTGAAATCGTGAACAGTATCATTGTTCTTCTGAGGCACCATATCCATGTGCGCCTGAAGAATGACGCCTTTGCGGTTTTCCATCCCCGGAGTAGCAGCTTTACGAATGATAACATTGCCTATTTCATCGACAAATGATTCCAAGCCTAAGCCTTTTCCAAAATTAACAAGGAACTCGGTTATCTTCTCCATGTGTCCGGACGGACGGGGAATTTGAGTCAGCGAATAAAAATGCTTCCACACATTCTGTGGAGCTAATTGCAAGATTGTACTCATAACATTTTAAAAGTTAGTTTTCGCAAATATACATTTTTATTCCCAAACTATGCAAGAACCTAAACTTTTTCCTGTGAAAAACCAACATTGCAGTAAGCACAAAGAAACACCCGGTGCCTACCAAACCTGTACCATCTCCGTACCATCTCCATACATATACAACCGAATTTGGTACGGACTTGACACGGACTTGGCAGGGAGTTGGTAGGGTTCGGATGCGCCCCCTACATTAACGAATCTATTTTGAACGATTGACCAATGACAGATGCAACCATCCATAAATACCCAGTACAATAACCAGCAATGTCTGTATACCATGCACTATCAACGCAAAAACTCCTGCATCGGTAGCATTGACACCATATAACATCATCATAGTAATAACAGCAAAGTGCCAGGGACCTGCACCATTGGGAGTAGGAACAATCACTGCGAAAGTGCCGCCCACAAACATCACCAAGCCTGCCAGAAAGCTCAGATGCTCAGTAAAAGAGAAGCAATAGAAAGTGATATAGAAGTGATAAAAATAGCATATCCATATAAGTAAGGTATAGAGAATGAAAAGTGGTATATTCTTTACACTCTTCAACGACATCACCCCTTCCCATACATTCAACACCACGCCTTTTACTTTCTCAAAGAAAGAAAGCATGCGCAGAAGAAAATAAAGTAATACCAATACACCAATGATACTAAAAAGAACAACATAAAACCAGGGAGACGTCACCAGATGCACCAGCGAAGGAACTTTGGTACCCGTCTCTTCAAAAAAACGAAGGAAGACAGGCATCTGTATCAGAAAAGTAATCCCGGTAATCACAAGGATGGTCAACGTATCTATCAAACGCTCCGTTACCACTGTTCCAAGCGATTTGGCAAAAGAAACATCATCATATTTGGCAAGTACTCCGCAACGGGAAACCTCTCCTACCCGAGGAAGAATAAGATTGGCTGCATAAGAAACAAAGATAGCATCTACACAATCACCCGACTTGGGATAAGCACCAAGCGGGGCAAGTGTTTGCTTCCAACGCCAGCCACGAAACACATGACTCATCACACCAAAAAATAAAGAAAACAACATCCATCCCCAGTTCGTTCCATGCAGAAGTACTTCTTTAGCGCGTGCAAAATCAAAATCTCGATACACCCAATACAGGATAAAACCGCCCAAAGCGACCGGCAAAAGGATCTTCAGTGTCTTTTTTAATAGTTTATTCATGCAGAATTCGTTATTCTTCGTCGAAAAGGATTACCTTTGCGAGCTGCAAAGATAGTGCAAATAGGAAGCAGAACAAAAGAAGCTTGCTTATTTTTAATGCTGAAGTATGGCCTATATTCGCGGAGCAAAGAGAGTGCAACAGTAATGATTGAGTGGATAAATGAGACTAGTAAAGCCTAAAAAGTTTCTCGGCCAACATTTCCTGAAGGACCTGAAAGTGGCGCAGGACATAGCCGATACCGTAGACGCATGTTCCGGGCTTCCTGTATTGGAAGTGGGTCCGGGCATGGGGGTATTAACCCAGTTCCTGGTAAAGAAAGAACGTCCGGTGAAAGTAGTAGAACTGGATTATGAATCTGTTGCCTATCTACGTGAAGAATACCCGTCCCTGGAAGATAACATCATCGAGGATGACTTCCTGAAAATGAATCTGCAACGCTTGTTCGACGGGCAGCCTTTTGTACTGACAGGAAACTATCCTTATAATATTTCGAGCCAGATTTTCTTCAAGATGCTGGACAATAAGGAACTGATACCTTGTTGCACCGGTATGATACAGAAAGAAGTAGCCGAACGTATTGCTGCCGGTCCCGGAAGCAAAACATACGGCATTCTGAGCGTATTGATACAGGCATGGTATCGTGTGGAATATCTTTTCACCGTACATGAGCATGTATTCAACCCACCGCCTAAGGTGAAAAGCGCTGTCATTCGCATGACACGAAACGAAACTCAAGCCCTCGGCTGCGATGAAAAACTATTCAAGCAAGTGGTGAAGACCACTTTCAATCAACGCCGCAAAACCCTGAGAAATTCGATAAAACCCATACTCGGCAAAGACTGCCCACTGACGGAAGATGTTTTATTCAATAAACGACCGGAGCAACTATCGGTACAACAATTCATTGATCTGACCAACCGGGTTGAACAGGCTTTGAAAGAGATTAGAGAAAAAAGTAATGAAACCAATGAATGATATTTAGCAGGCGGAGTTCCAGCACTACGCTGATAAATTATCATTAAAGCAAGAGGAGGAAGATTATGGAAATGGACGAAGAATACATTGACAACGTCAAAAACCTCATAGAGCAAAAAGACGCTGAAAACGTCAAAGCGCTCCTGATAGACTTACATCCTGCGGACATTGCTGAACTGTGCAATGATCTGAGCCCGGAGGAAGCACGGTTCGTATACCGTTTGCTGGATAATGAAACCGCAGCAGACGTATTGATGGAAATGGATGAGGATGTCCGTAAGGAATTCCTTGAAATACTTCCTTCTGAAACCATTGCCAAGCGCTTCGTGGACTACATGGACACGGACGACGCTGTAGACCTGATGCGTGAGCTGGATGAAGAGAAACAGGAAGAAATTCTCTCACACATTGAAGACATTGAACAGGCAGGAGACATCGTAGACTTGTTGAAGTACGATGAAGACACCGCCGGTGGTTTGATGGGTACGGAAATGGTAGTCGTGAATGAGAACTGGAGTATGCCGGAATGTCTGAAAGAGATGCGCCAGCAAGCTGAACAGTTGGATGAAATTTACTACGTCTACGTCATTGACGATGAAAACCGCCTGCAAGGAGTGTTCCCGCTGAAAAAGATGATTACCTCCCCTTCCGTATCAAAGGTGAAGCACGTGATGCGGAAAGACCCGATTTCTGTGCATGTCGACACATCCGTGGATGATGTGGTACAGATTATCGAAAAGTACGACTTAGTAGCTGTTCCCGTTATAGATAGTATCGGACGGCTAGTAGGACAAATCACCGTAGACGACGTCATGGACGAAGTGCGTGAACAATCGGAACGTGATTACCAGTTAGCATCCGGTTTGTCTCAGGATGTAGAAACGGACGATAACGTAATGCGTCAGACGAGTGCCCGCCTGCCATGGCTTATTATTGGTATGCTCGGTGGTATTGGTAACTCCATGATTTTAGGTAACTTCGATTCAACCTTTGCTGCCCATCCCGAAATGGCACTCTACATCCCACTGATCGGTGGTACGGGTGGGAACGTGGGAACCCAGTCTTCGGCTATCATCGTACAAGGCCTTGCCAACAACTCACTGGATGCCAAAGATATTTTCAAACAAGTAACAAAAGAGTCTGTAGTAGCACTAATCAATGCCACTATTATTTCTCTATTAGTGTATATATATAATTTCGCCCGGTTCGGTGCAACCGCTACCGTCACCTATTCCGTTTCCATCAGTCTGTTTGCCGTAGTTATGTTTGCATCTATCTTCGGCACGCTGGTTCCTATGACTCTGGAAAAGTTGAAGGTAGACCCAGCCATCGCTACCGGTCCGTTTATTGCGATTACCAACGACATTATAGGCATGATGTTATATATGGGAATTACCGTACTTCTCTCCTAAAACAAGAAAAAAGAAAAAAAACTCAGGAAAAAAGTATGAAGTAATTGTTTTATTTCATTAATTTGTGACCTAATGTAACCCGAACGGGTAAAACCGTTTCTTAAAACGTATGTACAATGATGGACACTCATGACACTAATCTCCCCGAAAAGGCGGTAGAATTAGAAGAAGAAAAGAAAGCAGCCGAGGTTTCAGAGCCGGCTCTGACCGAAACTCCGGCTGAAGAAGCAACGAAGGAAGAAAAGCCGGTAGAAGCTATACAGAAGCTAAACAAGGAGGAAATCCTAGCTAAGCTTAAAGAGGTTTCCGCAGATGTGGAAAATGCCGGCAAACAGGAAATAGATGGTCTGAAACAGGCTTTCTATAAGCTGCATAATGCCGAACTGGAAGCAGCGAAGAAACTATTCATCGAAAACGGGGGAACAGCAGAGAATTTCATTCCGACAGCAGATGCTGTTGAAGAGGAATTCAAGAACATCATGTCCGTCATTAAAGAGAAGAGAGGTGCATTGTCAGCCGAACAGGAAAAACAGAAAGAGCTGAACCTGCAAATCAAACTTTCCATAATAGAGGAACTGAAAGAACTGGTAGAATCACCCGATGATGCCAACAAATCCTATACAGAATTCAAGAAGTTGCAACAACAGTGGAATGAAGTAAAACTGATTCCGCAAGCTAAAGTCAACGAACTCTGGAAGAGCTACCAGCTCTATGTAGAGAAGTTCTATGACTTGCTGAAGTTGAACAATGAATTCCGCGAATATGATTTCAAGAAGAACCTGGAAATAAAAACGCACTTATGCGAAGCTGCCGAAAAACTGGCAGAAGAACCGGATGTAGTATCAGCATTCCATCAGTTACAGAAACTGCATCAGGAATTCCGTGATACGGGTCCTGTTGCCAAAGAACTGCGTGACGAGGTATGGAACCGCTTCAAAGCAGCTTCCACAGCCGTAAATCGTCGCCACCAGCAACACTTCGAAGCATTGAAAGAGGTGGAGCAACATAACCTCGATCAGAAAACGGTAATTTGTGAAATCATTGAAGCAATAGACTATAATGAGCTGACCAACTTTGCAGCCTGGGATAATAAGACACAGGAGATCATTGCTTTGCAGAACAAATGGAAAACCATCGGTTTTGCACCGCAAAAGATGAATATAAAGATATTCGAACGTTTCCGTAAAGCATGTGACGAGTTCTTCCGCAAAAAAGGAGATTTCTTTAAATCCCTGAAAGAAGGTATGAACGTAAATCTGGATAAGAAACGTGCCCTTTGCGAAAAAGCCGAAGCTCTGAAAGACAGTACCGACTGGAAAGCAACTGCTGACGAGCTAACCAAACTGCAGAAAGAATGGAAAACAATCGGTCCGGTAGCAAAGAAATATTCCGATGCAATATGGAAGCGCTTCATTTCGGCTTGCGACTACTTCTTTGAGCAAAAAAACAAGGCAACTTCTTCTCAACGTTCCGTTGAAATAGATAACCTGAACAAGAAGAAAGAGATCATCGAAAAGCTGGGTGCTATTGATGAGAATATGGATACGAACGAAGCCACACAGTTGGTACGCGAATTAATGAAGGAATGGAACAGCATCGGTCATGTGCCTTTCAAGGAAAAAGACCGCTTATACAAGCAATACCACGGACAAGTGGATAAGTTGTTCGACCATTTCAATATCAGCGCTGCCAATAAGAAACTGAGTAACTTCAAGTCTAATATCAGTAACATCCAGGAAGGTAGTCCGCAGTCACTCTATCGTGAACGTGAGAAACTGGTACGTGCAGCAGATGCCATGAAAAATGAATTGCAGACATATGAGAATAATCTCGGTTTCCTGACGACTTCTTCCAAGAAAGGTAACAGCCTGCTGACGGAATTGAATCGCAAAGTAGAAAAACTGAAAGCAGATATTGAGTTGGTAAAACAGAAAATCAAAGTTATCGACGATTCTATCCGTAGCGCCGAATAAATGAGGCCCGCATACTAAGAGAGGCTGTGTTAGCAATTAACACAGCCTCTCTTGTTTAACTGTATTCAGGTTCTATTAATGATGGAACAAACGGATACCGGTGAATGCCATGGCAATGCCATATTTATCACAGGTTTCAATCACATGGTCATCACGCACCGAACCACCTGCCTGGGCAATATATTCCACACCAGTCTTATAAGCACGCTCAATATTATCGCCAAATGGGAAAAAGGCATCTGAACCAAGAGATACTCCTCTCAATGTATCCAGCCATTCACGTTTTTCTTCGCGGGTCAGTACTTCCGGCTTCTCTGTAAAGAACTGTTGCCAAACGCCATCAGCCAACACGTCTTCATGATCGTCACTGATATAAATATCAATCGTATTATCACGGTCGGCACGACGGATTTTCTCTACCCAAGGTAAATTTAAGACTTTCGGGTGTTGACGAAGATACCAAATATCGGCTTTATTTCCAGCCAAGCGGGTACAGTGGATACGGCTTTGCTGCCCTGCCCCGATACCGATTGCCTGCCCATCCTTCACATAACATACAGAGTTGGACTGTGTATACTTTAAAGTGATGAGAGCTATCATCAAATCACGCTTTGCAGCATCCGGAAAACTCTTGTTTTGAGTAGGAATATTAGCAAACAGCTCATCGCCATTCAGTTTTATTTCATTACGGCCCTGTTCAAAAGTGATTCCAAACACATCTTTGCGCTCAATCGGAGCCGGTCTATAATTCGGATCGATCTTAATTACATTATAAGTACCTTTACGCTTATTTTTCAGGATTTCGAGCGCCTCATCCGTATATCCCGGAGCAATAACACCGTCTGAAACTTCCCGGTTAATAAAACGAGCGGTTGCTGCGTCACAAACATCACTTAAAGCGATGAAATCGCCATAAGACGACATACGGTCAGCACCACGGGCACGTACATACGCATTAGCCAACGGAGAGAGAGGCAGATCATCCGCAAAATAGTTTTTTTTCATGATCTCATCCAATTCCAGACCAATAGCTGCACCTGCAGGACTTACATGTTTGAATGAAGTCGCCGCCGGCATGCCGGTAGCTTCTTTCAGTTCTTTCACTAACTGCCATCCATTTAAGGCATCCATAAAATTAATATATCCCGGACGTCCATTCAGGACTTCAATAGGCAGTTCCCCCTCCTGCATAAAAATACGAGCCGGCTTCTGATTAGGGTTACAGCCGTACTTGAGTTCTAACTCTTTTGCCATAGTTTTAATTATTTGAATAGAATTGCCGCAAAATTACTAAATATAAAGCAAAATCAATCATTATAAATCCACAACAACGCGGATAAGTACGCAGTTGTTTCCTTTCATGGAAATTCCGTTTCCCCAGATGGAAACTTTGTTCACTCCACACGGTAACTCCATTTACACGCCGGGGTAAAAGCCGTTACATACCGAGGTAAAGCCCGTTACATGCTGGGGTAAAGGCCGTTACATACGGCAGTAAATGCTTTTACATCTTGCAGTAAATCATTGGTAAATGCTATCAATTGATTATCAATAAGCTAACAAAAAAATAGTCATTAGCAATCTTTACCTCATCCCCGTACTGGTCACTTCATTAGCATTCCCTAAGAGATTAGTTCCGCCAATGGGTTCATAATTATCGTTGTATGCAAAAAAATGCGACTCTGTTCTGAAAGTTTAGAGAATCAATACATTATAGTCTCTCTGAAAATCTTTATCTTTGCAAACCGTTTGAAAACAAAAGTGAATAATTAACGATACAATAACTTAAAAATAACCAGAATCAGATGAAGCAGGACATGATTGTTATCCTTGACTTGGGTAGTCATGAAAATACGGTATTGGCTCGTGCCATCCGTGCGTTAGGTGTATATAGTGAGATCTATCCTCATGATATAACCGTTGAAGAACTGAAAAAATTGCCCAACGTAAAGGGTATTATTATTAATGGCGGACCGTGCAACATAGTAGACGGTGTTGCCATCGATGTAAATCCGTCCATCTACGAGGCAGGAATCCCTGTGATAGCTGCCGGTCATGACAAAGCGACTTGTGCAGTGAAACTGCCGCAATTCACGGATGATATCGAAGCCATCAAAGCAGCGGTTAAGCCTTTCGTCTTCGAAACGTGCAAGGCCGAAGCTAATTGGAACATGACTAACTTTGTAAACGACCAGGTTGAATTGGTACGTCGTCAGGTCGGCAACAGAAAAGTATTGCTGGCTCTTTCCGGCGGTGTCGACAGTTCTGTAGTAGCAGCCCTGTTGCTGAAAGCAATTGGTGACAACTTGGTATGCGTACATGTAAATCATGGTCTGATGCGTAAAGGCGAGTCCGAAGATGTAGTAGAAATGTTCGGCAATCAACTGAAAGCAAACCTCATTTATGTAGACGCTACCGAGCGTTTCCTTACTAAACTGGAAGGTGTGGAAGATCCCGAACAGAAACGTAAGATTATCGGCGGAGAGTTTATCCGCGTATTCGAAGAGGAAGCGCGCAAACTGGACGGAATCGACTTCTTAGGTCAGGGAACTATCTACCCCGACATCGTGGAAAGCGGAACAAAAACAGCCAAGATGGTGAAATCTCACCACAATGTAGGCGGCCTGCCGGAGGATCTTCAGTTCGAACTCGTAGAACCGCTTCGCCAGCTTTTCAAAGATGAAGTACGTGCTTGTGGTGTAGAACTGGGCCTGCCTTATGAAATGGTTTATCGCCAACCGTTCCCCGGTCCCGGTCTGGGTGTCCGTTGTCTGGGCGCTATCACACGCGATCGTCTGGAAGCTGTACGCGAGTCCGACGCTATCCTGCGTGAAGAGTTCAGGATTGCCGGATTGGATAAGAAAGTATGGCAATATTTTACCGTGGTACCTGACTTCAAGTCAGTTGGTGTACGTGATAATGCCCGTTCCTTCGAATGGCCGGTTATCATCCGTGCTGTCAATACGATTGACGCAATGACCGCTACTATCGAACCGGTAGAATGGCCTATCCTTATGAAAATTACAGATCGTATTCTGAAAGAAGTGAAACATGTGAATCGTGTTTGCTATGATATGTCTCCGAAACCCAATGCTACCATAGAATGGGAATAAAAAAACTTTTTAGATGATAAATTGATAGCCTCAGCTTCTTATAAGTTGGGGCTATTTTAGTATTTAGGAGGAGAGAAATAAAAAAAGCTGTGAACTTATTATGTTCACAGCTTTTCCTTCGTTGGGCTACCTGCCCACTGGTCCTATCTTTAATTTCACTTAAAAATCAGCCATTTAAGTTGTAGTACTTATTCATGTGCCACCGAATTAGCCACCGAATTTAACTACAAACCCTAAAATCAGTCCTTCAATTGCATTTCATATTAGCAAGACAAAGGTAGAAATTAATTTCGAACAAAGAGACAAAAACGGATAAAAATCGTATTTAATTTTATTACCTTTGCAAAGACATCAGTCACTAATTAACTCAAAAAAACATGAATCATCAAACAAACAGCTACGGAACGAACCGCGACAATAAACGAAATATCTCTTTTACACTCATTGGAATTTTTACAGCATGCCTTATAAATGTTACTGCATGTAGCCCTACCCTTGAAGAACCTCAAAGTGATAAGTCTCTGAAAGAAGTGATTGATGATTGGGAAGACAACGGAAGTGTTAGCACACTTCCAGACAGTGTAAGAGATGCCACTCACGAAGACAGTGTAAGACTTGGCTTGATACCCTAATACTCCTGATGCAATCCCTGCGGCCGGAGGGGCAGTGGTATTCATCACCACGCCGCTTTCCCAATGCGCCCGCCGCCCGCGCCTCCGCAGGCTGCAGCGCCAGCGGCGACCGCAAAGGGCAAGCCGCGTTACGGGCGGCTGTTGTTGTCCGAGGGGCAGCTATGGGGTCTGTACGGTTATCGGGCTTCCGGCTCTGCGCCCATGCCGCCTGCCCCTTTGGGTTTGTTACCATTTGGCGGGGCAGGCCGCATTCGGTTTCTGGGGTTATCGGACTGTAGTTATCGGCCGGCTTCAGGGCAGGTCGAAAATGGGACGGACGGTGATACCTCCAGGTGTAGTTCCAAGGTCGGTTTCGCCGCGTGGGCATCCTGCCGTTCAGGACGGATAGTTTTGCCGCTCTCTCAGTATCGTCGGGCCCGTCGCCCGCCGATTTCCAGCCGATTATGCTTCAGCGGTGTGCCTTTTTTCTCTGCACGAATGCAGAAAAAAGAGAGAGGAGCTTAGTATTAAACATAATCGGAAAGTTTGTTATTGCCGGGCGGAAATACCGCTATTCCGGCAATAACACCGATTATATTTAATACCGCAATTATCTACAGCCCCGCAGCTACCCGCTGCCAACGGGGCTGACCTGCGGACGGTGGCCATGTCCGGCGGGGTACGGCTGTCCGCTGTGCCGCCGTGCTTCGGGGCGCTGGGTCGGTGCGATTGTGCAGGGCTTCGGCTCACTCTCGCGCCCCGGTCGTGGCGGCAAGGCGGGGGAACGGGCGTTTACTCAGGAAGTTTTCCAGTGTGGGCTTCCGCTGACTGTCCCGAGTTTCCTAAAGTTACTCCGCCTGATGCCAAGGTTACTTCAGCCTAACGTCGCCTGCCGTCCGGCCAAGCCCAGTGCGTGCCCGCTGAAGACAGGCACGATTCCCCCAGGCGGCAAAGCCGCCGTCTCCCTCCGCCTGCGGCGGGCGGACAGGAATGTGTACCGGAAGTGGACAAGCGAATATACTGATATAGACACGCTATCTTACCATATGGATACGGGTACCTTACGGAATATACCTACAATATGCCCACACGCACATTATTCTTTCCAATATGGACATATAGAATTATCGACATAGACAGGCCCCCTCGCCGACATGGACAGAAATTATCAACAGATACTCCGCTTGATTACGGCGTATTTTCTATTTCTTTTCTTCACAAAGAAAGATATTAGGTGTTGATACATCAAGGAACGCTACGCTATTTTTCAAAAAAAAATCCTGAGCGCCCCTTTAGGTCGTGCGGTTTTTTTTTGAAAAATTCCTTGCTGCATCAGCACCTAATATCAAGGAATTGTTTAGAAAAAAAAGAGAAAAAATGGAGGTGCTGCGCTGTGATGACGAAGATATCTGCGGATGGTCGATAGCGATTCCGCCGTTTGCCCTGGCTCAAGCTGCGAAAAAGTGATAGCAAACCCGCGAACCCGGAACGAATGGCCAACGGAATACTGATAGCAATCTTCACCGGAACCGCCCTCATGAAGACAGGATCCTGAAGGAAAGCTGCTATCACTGCCTCTTTGCCAACCACTCCGCCGCAGAATGCAACGATTCGATTAATTTCTTCCGGTCTGTAGCCGCATCTTCAAGCCGTAACCGCCAACGGGGTTTCCGATAACGGCACAGAAATAATTCTTTCCCATCTTCAGATAGTTCTAAACCATAACATGGCTGCTTTAACAGGGTAGTTCTATTGGGATTATCCATTGCAGAAAACAGTTTTTATCCGGGTGTCTCCCGTTCTTACCCACAAATATAGCCAGAACCACCCAATAATCCAACCCCAAAACGAGAATAACAGCGGCTTTCGCCGCTGTTATCTTTCTTATTCCTTCTTCAGCGCATCCCGCCATGCCTGCAAGTTACCGAGCATAGCTCGATACGCCGATTCTGCACCCTGGGCATACCGGTCATAGCAACCAAGCCCCGAAGGTGAATCCGCCACCGCCTCAATCACCCGCTGCGCCTGCGAGCAATCCTCCATTAAGCTGCCGATAACAGCCAAAGCGATGTCGTACTGAGATTTTTTCAGGTCAGATACCTGATGAACAAAATGGGAACACATGATCGTTTCCATATTCAGATTACAGTTTTTACCGGGGTGTCTCCCCTTCTAAAGTCCTACTAAGGTACAAAAATAATACGTAAAAACCTAATAAACAGCACATTGTTTTCAAACAAAAAAAGCCATAAAAAGCCCTTCAGATACCCTGTAACGGCACAACGCCCACCGCTGCTTACAGCCCCGCCCCGCACGCCCCCGATGCGCAGCCCCCACATTTTTTCTCTTTTTTTTCTAAACAATCCCTTGATATTAGGTGATGATGCAGCAAGGAATTTCCCGGAAAAAACCGCACGCCCCAAAGGGGCGCTCAGGATTTTTTTCGGGAAATAGCGTAGCGATCCTTGATGTATCAGCACCTAATATCTTCCTTCGTGAAGAAAAAGAAGAGAAATAATGCGATTCCCTTCCCCGGCAAACAGTATCACACCCCGCCCCGATAACCA
>OHJU01001039.1_pt1 | contig 13605 bp, 10 predicted proteins | sample 1568711 | NCBI WGS metagenome assembly OHJU01 (sample SAMEA3879574, study PRJEB24766) | human gut metagenome | biome: human-associated habitat; feature: feces | place: USA | collected 1985/1987 | reverse complement strand
GCGAGGTACGATAGAGGTATTTTTTCGTGCCGTCGGTCGAAATGCTGACTTTTTCGGGAGCGGTGAGTCCGACTTCGTACGTTTCGGCGAGCAGGGCCCGGTGCCGGGCGGATAGATCGCTCATCGCCTCGATCGTCGTCGCGTGCTTGTCGTAAAGCCAGCGTGCGATCTGTTTCGCCGCGAAACGGGGCATCTCCAACCGGTTGCAGAGAGCTTCCAATTGGGGCAGGGTTTGTCCGTAAAGATATTCGTGTCGGGGCATGGAAAGCGGTCGTGAGGGAGTTTTCGGGAACAAAATTAGTCAAAAATAAAGATTTTTCAGACCGAAAGCGCTGTTTTTGATTTTTTATCCCTATATTTGTCGGTAGTTAGTGTGCCTTCGGGTCACTTGAAAGGATAACAATAAACAGGAACAATAATGGAAATTAAGAAATCACCGAAAGCCGACCTGGAGAACAAACGGGGTCTTTTCCTTGAAATCGGTTTGGTCGTGGCGTTGGTACTTGTTATTGGTGCATTCGCCGTGACTCCGAAGGAACATCGTATCGAGAAAGTCGATCTTGGCTATGCTCCCGTCGAAGTGGAAATTGTCGAGGTTACCCGCGAGGACCAGAAGCCGCCCGAAGCTCCCAAGAAAGTCGATATGGCCGTCGTGAGCGACATGCTGGAAGTCGTAACCAACGATACCAAGATCGAAACGGAGATCGATTTTGCGGAGTTTGATATGAACCAGGCGATCGAAGTGGCTCCCGTCCAGACCGAGGAGGTTTTCGAAAAGGAGATTTTCATCGTCGTGGAGGAGAAAGCGTCTTTCATGGGCGGCGACGAAGGTACTTTCCGCAACTGGGTGCAGCAGCGTGTGAAATACCCCGCGATCGCTCAGGAAAACGGTATCCAGGGGAAGGTAATCATCTCGTTCGTGGTGAATACGGACGGTTCCGTATCCAATATCGAGGTGTTGAGAACCCCCGACAGTACCTTGTCGGACGAGGCGGTACGTATTATCAAATCTTCTCCGAAATGGACCGCCGCCAAGCAGCGTAACAAGTCGGTTCGTCAGAAGTTCGTCATTCCGATCGATTTCCGTATTTCGGATTAAGGTTTGTTTGAAACATTTGATAAGGGTATCCTGCGTGAAGCCGGGATACCCTTATTTTCACCGTGCAGGAAGATGTGTCTTTCCGAAGGCGCATAGTCGTGCAGAAATCGTATGGCAGATTGGAACAGAATAAGAATAAAGAGATTGTAACGAAGAACGATCAACCCGCTTCCGGGGCCGGGTTCGAACGGGCCGTACTGGTCGCGGTCATCCGGGATCAACAGGATCCGCGTCAGGCGGAAGAGTACCTCGCCGAATTGGAATTTTTGGCTGAAACGGCCGGTATCGTAGGTGTCCGTCGTTTTACGCAGCGCCTTCCACAGCCGTCGGCCCGTATTTATGTCGGTCCGGGGAAACTGGAGGAGATCGCTGCCTATTGCAAGGAAGAGGAGATCGACGTGGCGATTTTCGACGACGAACTCTCTCCGTCGCAGACGCGCAACATCGAGGCGGCCATGCCCTGCCGGATTCTCGACCGCACGCGTCTGATTCTCGATATTTTCATGTCGCGGGCACAGACGGCCTATGCCAAGACCCAGGTGCAGTTGGCCAATTACCAGTATATGCTCCCGCGTCTGTCGGGTATGTGGACGCACCTGGAGCGGCAGCGGGGCGGTACGGGAACGCGCGGCGGTGCCGGCGAGCGCGAGATCGAAACCGACCGTCGAATCATCCGCAACCGGATCAGCAAACTCAAGGAGGATCTGCAAAAGATCGACCGTCAGATGGCTGTCCAGCGATCGAACCGGGGTTCGATGGTGCGTGTGGCGCTGGTGGGTTATACCAACGTCGGCAAATCGACCCTGATGAACCTGATTTCGAAAAGCGAGGTGTTCGCCGAAAACAAACTCTTCGCCACGCTCGATACGACGGTGCGAAAGGTGGTTTTCGACAACCTGCCTTTCCTGCTGTCGGATACCGTGGGTTTCATCCGCAAATTGCCGACCGAACTGATCGAGTCGTTCAAATCGACCCTCGACGAGGTGCGTGAAGCCGACCTGTTGCTGCACGTGGTCGATATTTCGCATCCGCAGTTCGAGGACCAGATCGCCGTGGTGAAGCAGACGTTACAGGATATCGGTGCCGGGGATAAACCGGTTTATCTGGTTTTCAACAAGGTGGACGCTTATACTTATGTGGAGAAGGAGCCTGACGACCTGACGCCTTCCACACGTGAAAATCGTTCGCTCGAAGACCTGAAACAGAGCTGGATCGCCCGGGCCAATACGCCCTGCATCTTTATTTCGGCGGTCGAGAAGATCAATATCGAGAAGCTGCGTTCGGATCTGTACGGCATGGTCCGTGAAATCCATTCGGGCCGCTATCCATTCAACAACTTCCTCTATTGACCTGAAACAAAAGTTAAATAAATACAACCTTATGTTGCACATTCTCAACAGTCAGAACACCGTTCTCAACAAGTTTGTCGCCGAAATCCGCGACAAGTCGATTCAGAAGGATTCGATGCGTTTCCGCCGTAATCTGGAGCGTATCGGAGAGGTCATGGCCTATGAAATATCGAAAACGTTCGAGTATGCGGTGAAAGTGGTCGAAACTCCGCTGGGCGAGGCTTCGGTAGCGATGATCTCCGACCAGGTCGTGATCGCTACGATCCTCCGGGCGGGACTTCCCTTCCATCAGGGATTCCTGAACTACTTCGACGACGCGCAGAACGCTTTCGTTTCGGCTTATCGCAAGAGTACCAAGGACGGCAAGTTTACCGTCAAGGTCGAATACATCTCGTGTGGCGAGCTGGAGGGCAAGACTTTGCTGCTGGTCGATCCCATGCTGGCTACCGGTTCTTCCCTCGTGCTGGCCTACAATGCGCTGTGCGAACGGGGCGGGCAGCCCGCGCATACCCATGTCGCGGCGGTTATCGCCAGCGAACAGGGGGTCGAATATGTGGAGAAGAATATGCCCAAGCGCACGACCACGATCTGGTGTGCTGCGGTGGACGAGGAATTGACTTCGCGGGCTTATATCGTGCCGGGTATCGGCGATGCGGGCGATCTGGCTTATGGTGAGAAGATCTGACGTGCGACGCCTGTTGTTTCTGGGGGCCGTTTTCTGTACGACAGTAGGTTGGATGCTGTTGCAGAAGCCGGCTTTCCTGCTTTTCTACCATGCCCGGGCAGCAGAGGCCTCTTTCGGGGAGTGGCTCGGAGTTCTTTGGCATGGACTCTCACTCGATTGCACGGTGGCGGGTTACGTCACCGCTTTTCCGGTACTTGTCGCGCTGGCATCGTTCTGGATTCCCCTTTCGCAGCGGGTGTGGCGGATCGTTCTGACGGTCTATTTTTCGCTGATCGCACTGGTGACGGCCGCGATCTTCGCCGTCGATCTCAACCTGTACGGCTATTGGGGCTTTCGGCTCGACGGTTCGGTGCTGATCTACCTTTCCGATCCTGGGGAGGCGCTTGCGAGTGCCAGTTGGGGCGAAGTTCTGCGGCAGATTTTAATCATGCTGGTCTATGCCGGGGCGATGATCTGGAGTTACCGGTGGATTTTACGGCTTTTCCGGGTCGAACCCGTTCCCCTGCGGGGCCGGATTGTCCCGACGGTTGCGACGCTGCTGATCGGCGGCTTGACTTTTCTGGCGATCCGAGGTGGCGTGACGGTCGCCACGGCGAATGTCAGCAAGGTCTATTTCAGCTCGAACATGTTCCTGAACCACGCTGCGACGAACCCCGTTTTTTCGTTTCTCTCTTCGGTCGGGGACAATGAGAACTATGCCGAGGCTTATCCGTTCTTCGAAGAGGAGCGGCGGAAGACTCTTTTCGAAGAGTTGCGGGGCAACCGTCCCGGGGCCGATGCCGGTACGCCCCGACTGCTGCGCAGCGACCGGCCGAACGTCGTACTGATCCTGCTGGAGAGCTTCGGCCGAACGATCATGGACGAAACGGTGAACGGCGAGCCTGTGATGCCCAACATGCAGCGTTTCAAGCGGGAGGGTGTCTGGTTCGAAAACTTCTTCGCCAATTCGTTCCGTACCGACCGGGGACAGGTGGCCGTCCTGTGCGGATTTCCGGCCCAAACGACCATGTCGATCATGAAGCTGCCGCGAAAAAGCGCCACGCTGCCTTCGCTGGCCCGTTCTCTCGGCCGGGAAGGTTATCGTTCGGTATTCATGTACGGCGGCGACCTGAACTTCACCAACCAGGCTTCGTTCATGTATTCGACCGGCTGGGAGGAGCTGATCTGGCAGAAGGATATGCAGCTCGATGCCCCGACTTCGAAATGGGGCTATGCCGACGACGTGGTGGTCGATCTTTTCGGGGACGAGGTGGAAGCGCTGGGCAGAGCGGAACAACCGTTTCTGGCGGGTCTGCTGACCCTTTCGAGCCATGAGCCGTTCGAGGTGCCGTTCGCAAAATTCGATGACAAGCTGTTGAATGCCATGGCCTTCTCCGATGCACAGATCGGACGTCTGATCGACCGGCTGCGGGAGTCGCCCGTGTGGGACAATTTATTAGTGGTGCTGGTCGCCGATCACGGCTACCCCTATCCGTACGATCTGGCCTACAACGCTCCGCTGCGACACCGGATTCCGATGATTTGGCTCGACCGCCTCCCGAACAGTAGATACGTATGCCTCGCAAATCGACATTTGCGCTACGCTTCTGGCGCAGATGGGCCTTCCGCACGACGAATTCGATTACAGCAAGAATATTTTCGGAGCGACTCCGCCCCACAAGTTCGGTTATTACTGTTTCAGCGACGGGTTCGGCGTGATCGACGCCGACGGCGAAACGGTCTATGACAATACGGGCGAAACGGTGCTTTTTCAAACCGGCCCGCAGTCCGAAAGGTTGGAGTGGGGCAAGGCGATGTTGCAGACCACTTACGAAGATATCGGGCGGCGCTGATCCGAAGGGATCGGTACGGAAAAGGTCATCGCGGGAACGATGACCTTTTTTCGTGGGTGGAAACAGGCTTATTTATCGCTTTTGGGCATTAGGGAGCGGGCTTCCAGAAATGCGTAAAAAGCCTCCTTGTAGCCGTCTGAAACGGGGATATACGTTTTGCCGAAGACGATCCGGCCCCGCTCGATGATCCGGATTTTGGAGGGTTGGACGATGTTGGAGCGGTGTACCCGGACGAAACGCTCGGCGGGGAGCTGTTCTTCCAGCGATTTGAGGCTTGCGAGCGACAGCACGGGGCGGGGTTCGTCCTCGACGTAAATTTTTACGTAGTCCTTGAGTCCTTCGATGTAGAGGATTTTATCCAGTTCGATCTGCCGAAGCCGGTATTCGGTCTTGACGAAGATGCTTTCGGGGCCGGCTCCTGCAGGCGATGGTTTGCCGACGCTGCGGCGCTTGAGTTCGAACCATTCGAAGGCTTTGTTGGCGGCCGTCAGGAAGTCGGCATAGCTGATCGGCTTGAGCAGGTAGTCCACCGCACCCACGCGGAATCCTTCGACGGCGTATCGGTCGAAAGCCGTCGTGAAGACGACCCGGGTCCGGGTCGGGAGCATCCGCGAGAGCTCCATGCCGCTGAGTTCCGGCATCTGGATATCGCAGAAAAGCAGGTCCACCGGTTCGGTTTTCAGGGCCTCGAGTGCCGTGATGCCTCCGTTGTAAGCTCCCTTCAATTCCAGAAAGGGGGTTTTCCGCACGTAGCTTTCGAGCAGTTCGACCGCCAGCGGCTCGTCGTCGATAATGGCGCAGGTCAGTTTCATCGGTCGGTCAGGTTAATGCGGAGCAGGGTTTCGTACGTGTCGCCGTGTTGTCCGTATTTCATTTCGTAACGCCCGGGATAGATCATTTCGAGCCGCCGGCAAAGGTTCGCAAGCCCGATGCCCGAGCCGCTGCGGTCGGCCTCCGATTTGGGAAAGAAGCTGTTCTCGATCCGGCAGGCGAGTACTCCTTCCTCTTCCCGGATGTCGATGTCGATGAACGAAGGGCGGTCGTTGCTTACGCCGTGCTTGAAAGCGTTTTCGACCAGCGAGATGAAGAGCAGCGGCGCCACGAGGGTATGCGACGGATTTTCGGGCAGCGAAACATCGAGCCGCACATGGCGCGGCAGGCGGATGCGCATCAGCTCGATGTAATTGCCCAGGAAGTCCATTTCGGCCTTGAGAGGTACCGTCGGCCGGCTGCTGTCGTAGAGTACGTACCGCAGCAGGCGGCTCAGGTCGTGCACCGTTTGCTGGGCCCGGTCGGGATCGAGCTGGATGAGCGAATAGATGTTGTTGAGCGTGTTGAACAGGAAATGGGGATTGAGTTGGCTCTTGAGGTTTTGCAGTTCCGCTTCGGAGCGGCTCCGCTCCAAGTCCTTGCGGATGTTTTCGGCCCGGTACCACTGTCCCGTCATCCGGATGGCGACGCTTACTCCGACTACCAGCAGGTAGAGCATGGCATTGCGCAGGAAGAAGAACATCGTATCCTGCCACGGACGCTCCATCGGCGGATGGTGGGGCCGCGGCGGTATCCCGAAGCGGAAGAAAAGGTGTACGAGCAGCATGACCCCGGCCACGAGCAGCGCATTGGCGAGCAGGAATCGCCCCACATGCCGCGTGAAAAGGTAACGGTCGATCAGCAGGAGATAGTTCACGTAAAATACCGCCATGAAGGAGAGGGGAACCACCAGAAACCGCACGTATTCCTGCATGTTCATAACGGGCTCGCGGCCGCCCGGTACGAAAAGCGGAAGGCCGAAAACCACGCTCCAGGCCGCCAGGTGGAGCCAGAAGCCCGTATGTCTGGATTGCAGGGATGTCATCCTGTTGCAAATATAGGAATTATCCGGGTATTTCATGCTTCTTTTTCTGTATGGCGACGGCTGTTTCGGATTCGGCCGGTTTTCCGAAAAATAGGGTCGGCACCTTATCCCCAAAGCGGTTATTCGTAGCGCAGTGCGTCGATGGGGTTGAGCATCGCGGCTTTCTGGGCCGGATACCATCCGAAAAAGATGCCCGTAAGGGTGCAGACGGCGAACGAAAGGAAAACGCTCCAGGGCTGGATATAGATCGGGAATGCCGCGAAGATATTGACGAGTACGGCGGCGCCCACGCCGACGAGGATGCCGATCACGCCGCCCGTGACGCTGATCAGGATCGATTCGATCAGGAACTGCGCCAGAATGTCGCGCCCTTTGGCTCCGATACTCATGCGCAGGCCGATTTCCCGGGTGCGTTCGGTCACCGAAACGTACATGATGTTCATGATGCCGATGCCGCCTACGAGCAGCGAAATGCCCGCTACGGCCGCCAGCAGCAGGGTCATCATGTCGGTCGTCGAAGTGAGCATCGACGAAAGCTCCTGCTGGGAGCGGATCGTGAAGTCGTCTTCGTCGGTCGCCTTGAGCTTGTGGTTGGTCCGCAGGATTTGCGTGATCTCCTCGATGGCCTGGTCGGTATATTCTTCGCTCAATGCCGAGCAGGTGATCGATTGCAGGTGGGTGATGGCGAGGATTCGCTTCTGAACCGTGGTGTAGGGGGCCAGAATCAGGTCGTCCTGGTCCATACCCATACTGTTATAACCTTTGCTCTCGAGTACGCCGACGATACGCAGCGGAATCTTTCCGAAGCGGATCACTTTGCCCACGGGACTTTCTCCGTCCGGAAAAAGCTCGTCCACGACCGATTTGCCCACCAGACATACCTTGGCGGCGGTCTTGACGTCCTGTTCCGAGAAGATATCCCCCTCCTCGACCTTGTAGCGCCGGATGTCCAGGTATTCCGGGCTGATGCCGTAAACGGTCGTCGGCGTGTTGTTGGCGCCGAAGATGGCCTGTCCGGAGCTATTGACCGAAGGCGAAATGTAGCTGATATAGCGTGCTTGCGTCTGAATGGCTTCCAAGTCCTTGAGTTTGAGCGACTCCATATCCGCCGCGTCGAGCCGCACGCCGCCCCGCCGGTCGCCGCCGGGATGGATCATGATCATATTCGATCCCATTTCGCTGATCTGGGCCTGAATGCTCCGCTTGGACCCCTGCCCGATTGCCAGCATCGTGATTACCGATCCTACGCCGATAATGATGCCCAGCATGGTGAGAAATCCGCGCAGCTTGTTGTTGCTGAGTGCTTTGAAGGCTATTTTGAAAAGGTTCGTGAGGTTCATGGTCTGCTCGTGTTTCCGTGCTCGGGTTCGGATGGATGGTTTGTTTTAGTCGTCGGTTGCGGGCAGTTTCGCCAGGGCTTCGGCGGCGCTCAGGATCTGTTCGTTGCGGACGTCGCTTATGATGTGTCCGTCGCGCAGGGTTACGTTGCGGCTGCTGTAACGGGCGATTTCGGGGTTGTGCGTCACGAAGATAATCGTGCGTCCCTGGGCGTGGAGCTGCTGGAAGAGTACCAGTACTTCGAAGCTGGTGCGGGTGTCGAGGTTCCCCGTCGCTTCGTCCGCGAGGATGACGGCCGGATCGTTGACCAGCGCCCGCGCGATCGCCACGCGTTGCATCTGCCCGCCCGACATCTGGTTGCTCTTATGCAGCATGCGGTCGCCGAGACCGACGTTGCGGAGCGCTTGTTCGGCCCGTTCCCGTCGCTGTGCGGCCGAGTAGGTCGAGTTGTACATCAGCGGCAGCTCGACGTTCTCCAGCGCCGTAGTTTTGGGCAGCAGGTTATAGTTCTGGAACACGAAGCCGATTTTATGGTTGCGGAGTACGGCACGCTGGGACTTGCTCATGGTGCGTACGGAGATGCCGTCCAGCAGATACTCTCCTACGGTGGGCGTATCCAGGCAGCCGAGTATGTTCAACAGCGTTGATTTGCCCGAACCGGACGTACCCATGATGGTGACGAACTCTCCCTCGCCGATAGAGAATGATATGCCGCGCAGCGCATGCACCGTTTCGTCTCCCACCTGGAAGTTCCGCTTTATGTTTTGAAGTTCAATTACGGTTTTGCTCATGATTAATGATGTATGGTTTACTTTGTACTGTACTTTTATACTCAGTCTCTGTACGCTGCTTCATCGGCTGTTGTTTTTCTTCTTGCTTCCCGGAGGGCCCGGCATGAACGGGCTTTTCTCACCGCTTGGTTCCTGCGGCATGTCCGCCGTTGGGCCTTCGCCCGGCATGCGCCCTATGGTGGCTTCGGTCACTACTGTCGCACCTTCATCGATGCCGCTTACAATCTCCGTATTCACACCGTTGGAGATACCTACCGTTACCGGATGCGCGATGAATGTATTGCCCTCGCGTGTCCAGAGTTTGTGTTCGCTTTCGCAATCTTTCACAATGTCATTCTCGCCGATAAGCGGCTTTTCGGGTGTGAAGCGGAGCGCACGTGCCGGAACGGAAAGCACATTCTTGCGGTCGAGTGTGTAAATCGTAACGTTGGCCGTCAGGCGCGGTTTCAGTTTCAGGTCGGGGTTGGGAGCGGATATGACAACTTCGTAGGTGACGACCGTACCGGATGTGCCGCTGCTGCCGGAACTTGTAGAGCTGTCCTCTCCCAAGCGGATTTGCGTCACTACGCCCTCAAACGTGTCATTGGGATAGGCGTCTACGCTAAACGTCACGCGTTGCCCGTCTTTCACGCCGCCTATGTCGGCTTCATCCACATCGGCCACAACCTGCATCTGCGTCAGGTCGGCAGCGATGGTGAACAGGGTAGGAGTCTCGAAACCGGATGCCACCGTTTGCCCTTCCTCTACCGCACGGTTGATGACCACGCCGTCGATGGGCGAAGTGATGGTGGCGTACGACAGGTTGCGCTCCGCCTTTGCCAGCGACGCCTGACTGCTTTCGTAGCTGCTTTTCGCTTTCTCGTAATTGTAGACGGATTGCTCGTAGTCGGTATCGCTGATAAGCTGCTTTTCGTGCAGTCCCCGGTTGCGTTCGTAGTTCTTCCGCTGATACTCGTATTCGGCTTTCGCACCGTTGTAGGCGGCGCGTTGGGATGCCACTTCGCTTTGCAGGGTCACACGGTCCATTTCGGCTATAAGCTGGCCTTTGGTAACTACGGAATTGTAGTCGGCATATATCTTGTCGATGATGCCGCTTACCTGCGTGCCGACTTCCACTTCCGTTACCGGTTCGATGGTGCCGGTGGCGGTTATGGATTCCGATATCTCGCCTTTGATTACGGTGGCTGTCTCGTAGGTCACTTTATGCTTGGCCGTGGAGCCGCTGAAAAGCCGGATGCTTATGCCGGCTACCGCCACAACGGCTACGGCGATAAGGATAATCTTTTTCTTGTTCATATTCTGTATATCATTATTGGGTTTTAAGTAGCGTTGGTCTATGCCGCAAGAGATAGTTGCGTATGGGGTTTATTATATTGAATAGGTCAAAGCGTAATCTGTTCTCCCTGGTAGAATTTCAGCAGTTGCGTGTTCAGTATTGCCATGTATTTGGCTTGCAGGGTTTCCTGTTGCGCGTTGAGCAGGTTGTTTTTCTCGGTCAGCAGTTCCACGGTATTCTTCATGCCGAGGTTGAATTGCTCTTGGATGAGGTCGTAGCTGGTCTGTGTGCTTCGCAGCTTCTCTATGGCGGCAACGTAGCGTTGCTGTGCGCTGTTGGCATCCAGCCATAGCCCTTCGATGGTCTTGTACAGGTTTTTCTGATTGTCCAGCAAGTCCAGTTCGCTGTTCTGCTTCTGTATCTTGGCTTTCTGTACGGCGCTCTTGGTCTGCCGGTTGTTGAAGATGGGTACGCTTACGGTTACTCCCAAGGAGTTGTTCCAGTTCTGCTTGATTTGTTCGCCGAAGGTGAAGTCGTTGCCGTTGGTGTTCGTGCTCCCTATGCCTGCACTAAGGCTGATGGTGGGGATGTAACCGGAGCGGGCGATATTGATGTCGAGTTCCGAGGCTTTGACATTCAGTCGGCCTGCTTCGATTTCCGGGCGCAGGGTGAGGGCGGAGCGGTAGACATCGGTCTTTGAGGGCAGCGGCGACAACACATTCTCATCGCCGAGTGTGGGGATGTAAAGCGTCATTTCCTTTTCGCCGTCCAGTTCGAGGAGTTGTTTCAGTTGCAGTTTGTAATCTTGCAGGGTAGCTTGTGCCGTTACCAATTGATATTTGTCGGTGCTGACCTGCGCTTCCAGTTGGGCGAGGTCGCTCCTGGCGATGCTTCCCGCTGCAAGCAGGGCGCGTGCCCGTTCGCATTCCGCTCGGCTGACGTCGAGGGTTGCTTCATTTACCTTGACGGCTTCGGCTGCATAGAGAATCTGCACGTAAATCTGCGTAATGCTCTCTTCGATGGTGTTCTCGCTCTCCGCCACGCCCAGTTCGGCAATGCGGTTGTTCATCCGCTGCTGTTTCAAGGTATTCACCCGTTTGCTGCCGTTGTAAAGCGTCCAGTTGGCATCGATGCCATAGCTGCCGTTGTAGCTGGTCTTGCTTTGGCTGCTGGTGATGTTGTCGCCGTCTATTATTGTATTGGTCTGGCTGTTGGGCCGGTTTACGATACGTTGGCTTACGGATGCCGTGAGGCTGGGGAAGAGGGCTGCCCTGGCGGTCTTTACGTCCACTTTGGCGCTCTCGGCGTTGAGACGGTTCTTGCGTATCGTGATGTTTTGCTGCAAAGCATAGTCGATGCAGGCTTGCAGGTTCCATTGTGCGGGAAGCGTCTGCGTGCTGTCCTGCTGTTGCGTACCGATAGCGGTTTCCTGCGTTTGCGGCATTGCGTTGCCGACACAGGTGCTTGCCGCACAGAGCGATATTACGGTCAATCTTTTTACATTTATCATATTACCTTGTTTCTATGGTTTTACCATTGCAAAAGTATGCGCAGCCTCTTGAAACGGCAAAAACAATAGACCATTGCCGGGATTGTGCCGACGGATTACTTTTTCCTGCCGATAATTAAGAGTTTGCTTTGCTGTTTTTATGAGGTGTCAAAATACACTTGCTGATTTCTATTAGGCACGGATTTCACGGAAAACACAGGTTTTCTTTATTCTTTTTTATCGTGAAAATCCGTGAAATCCGTGCCTAATAGAAACCAATAGTAAGAGAATTTTAGTTTTGCCCCCGTAAAGACAGTAGATATTTTCCCAAAGAACTTCTTTATAGAATACCGGACAAAAATCAAGCTGGCTATAACTTTTCAGTTTTTTATTTGTTATTTATATAAAAGTATTTTATATTTGTAATGATTATAATTTGAACTTTATGAAAAACCTTGTTACCAGTATCTGGCAATTCTATGTCGATGGCTTCCGAAGCATGACATTGGGGCGTACCTTGTGGCTGATAATTGCAATCAAATTGTTTATCATGTTTTTTATTCTTCGTCTTTTCTTCTTTCCGAACTATCTGAATGAAGCTGCCGGAGAAGGCGATAAAGAAGATTACGTCAGCAGTGAACTGATTATGCGGGCAGGAAGATAGGGGATAGTGATAAGCGGTTAGTGATTAAGGAGGGAGGTATTCCTTTTCCTTATTTATATCTTATACTTTATATTTTATACTTTAATTTCATACTTAATATTTATTCTCATGCTTGAAAACATTGACACTTCTCTGATTGATTGGTCGAGAGCGCAATTTGCCTTGACCGCTATCTATCACTGGATTTTTGTGCCGCTTACTTTAGGATTGGCGGTAATTATGGGCATCATGGAAACGGTGTACTACCGTACGGGTGACAAGTTCTGGAAACATACTGCCAAGTTCTGGATGAAACTCTTCGGCATCAACTTTGCCATAGGTGTGGCAACGGGACTGATTCTGGAGTTTGAATTCGGTACGAACTGGAGTAATTACAGTTGGTTTGTGGGCGACATCTTCGGTGCGCCGCTTGCTATCGAAGGTATTCTGGCATTCTTTATGGAAGCCACGTTCATTGCGGTGATGTTCTTCGGTTGGGACAAGGTAAGCAAACGTTTCCACCTGGCTTCTACCTGGCTTACGGGACTTGGTGCTACTATCTCCGCCTGGTGGATTCTGGTGGCAAACGCCTGGATGCAGAACCCGGTAGGCATGGAATTCAATCCCGATACCGCCCGCAACGAAATGGTGGACTTCTGGGCTGTGGCTACTTCGCCGATGGCAGTCAACAAGTTTTTCCACAGCGTATTGTCCGGCTGGGTGCTGGGTGCTATTTTTGTAGTCGGCATCAGTTGTTGGTATCTGTTGAAGAAACGTAATCGTGAGTTTGCGCTGGCCAGCATCAAGATTGGTGCAATCTTCGGATTGGTAGCATCGTTGCTTTCTGTTTGGACAGGTGACGGTTCCGGTTATCAGATTGCCCAGACGCAACCGATGAAACTGGCTGCTATGGAGGGACTCAACGAAGGAGGGAAAGGAGCCCCGTTTACCTTGATCGGCTTGACTTGCACCGATCCTCAATTACCGTCCGAACGTATGAAAACGGTAAAATACGGTATTACCATTCCTAAACTTTTATCCTTCCTGGGGTATCATGACTTCGATGCCTATGTGCCCGGTATCCAAAATATCATGGACGGATATACCTCCGAAGACGGAAAAGTATATCCTTCTATAGAGCAACGCATGGCCAACGGCCGTCTGGCGATAGATGCACTGAAAACGTACAAACAAGCTGTTAAAGACAAAAACGATGCGCTGGCTAGCCAATCTTTACAGACCTTAGAG
>OHJU01001029.1_pt1 | contig 13702 bp, 15 predicted proteins | sample 1568711 | NCBI WGS metagenome assembly OHJU01 (sample SAMEA3879574, study PRJEB24766) | human gut metagenome | biome: human-associated habitat; feature: feces | place: USA | collected 1985/1987 | reverse complement strand
GTACAACACCGACACCGCTACCCTTATAGGCAGCAAAAACAACGGCAACCTCGGCTCGGATTTTAACTATCGCTGCGATAGCCTCTACCGCAAACGCACGGGCGAGTATTTTTTACACGGTGAGGGCGGCGCGAGGACACAGTATGCTGAGTGGCATAACGGCCTGCTATGCGGGGGTGAGCGCATAATACCGTTGACATTTGATGCGGCCCGTCTGTGGGCCGAGGAAAACCTCGACGCAGACATCTATGAGGCCGAGTTTGGCGAGGTTGTCGAGGACGACAGCCGGATATGCGTGTCGCTCAGCCTGTCAGCGGCAGGGGTAGAGCGGGCACGGAGGGAGGCTTCGGCCCGCAGCGTGTCGCTGTCTGCCCTGGTTGACGAGTATTTTGCCACATTGTAAGCAGGACATCCGACGCATCTATTTAACCAATTAAGAGACCGGCCTCCGGTCTCTTTTGTCAGTTATAATCGGTATAACCCCCTATGATAATCTGGTAGAACATTCCGCAGCCTTCTGCCCGCTATGCAACGTCCTCTTGAAAAACACCTTTTCCTCTATAACGGAAACAGCATAATGTACCACCATACCGAAACCGAACATCAAAATTATCGTGTTCATTGTAAATGTTATGGTGTGCGTGAGGTACAGGACATAGAAAACACCGTAATATCCAAGGTTGATAATCAGGGAGTTTACCGCATTGTAACCGGTCTTGCCGAGACCTACAAAGATATTGTCGATGATGACACACCCGGCGTATGCGATATAAAACGGAACGAGCCTTATGACGATAGCGAAAATCTCGCCAGCATTTTCAAGTCCCTGTGCAACGCGAAAGAACGGCGTCCATGTGGGAACCGTGACCGCCCAAAGAACCACGCTTGCGGCGGCGATAAAGTAATAATTGAACTGCTTAAGTTCCTGGTATCCGTCTTTGCAGTCCGAGCGGATGACCTCGGCAAGGGCGGTGAGCGGAATGAGCAGCCACCCCCAGATAAAATTATTCGCATTCCAATAGTTACCCTGTTCGGCGACCATATTCACCATTTTGCAAACCATAACGGCATAGATAAAGTTGTCGACAAACTGCTGGAATCCGGAAAACACACCAGTTCTGAGCCAATCGCGGAACATTATTCTATCAGACCTTCCGAACCGACAAAAGCGGATGTATCCCTGCTTATACAGCAGCAGAATACACGCGGAGGAGAGCAATATGTTTGTAACAATGTTTGATATCGCTATTCCGTAAACTCCAAGAACAGGCATCAGCAGAAGGTCTGCGAGCAACGAAAGCACCATGCGGACGGCAAGAAAAATATACATATTTTTGTCCTTGCCGATTACGACGAAAACTGCATTCGCAAAGCTGGTGACAATTCCCGGCATGAACGCAATCGTTTCAAGACGGAGATATGTAGATGTGACCGCTATGTCTATTTCTCCCGGACTCATCGCACCGATAAGCACATTACCGTAAAGAAGGACGCCGACAGAAAAAAGCGTGTACAGCAGAAGTGTGCAAAGCCCTGTCTTGAATGCTGCTCCTGCAAATTCGTCGCGGTGGTTCTTGAAAATACGATTCAGCACCGAGTACAGCGGAATTATCAAAAATGCTTGAAGAGTTTCGTCTATCAGGTCGAACCATTCCATGTGTCCGATGATATCAAACGCACCGCTCTGCACAGTTTCGGATATCAGTAAGGTTTTGATAGTTTGGTATACCGCAGGGATGAGCGCAAGCGCGCAAAGAGATAACCACAGTCGCCAATGAAAGTTTTTCAGTCCCCATATCCTTTTTCTCATTTAAAGTTGGGCAAGGATACATCCAGCCTCTATAGGTGTGTGAGAAATTGCCCATCCTCCTTTCTTTGCTGATGCGTTGCCTTTTTTACGCTTTGCCTCCATCTCAAGCCGTGGGGAGTGTCAAGATTCAGACATTTCCCTTATTTTCGCAATAAGCTGTTGCGAATTGGTAGCGACAGAGTGCTTGCTCAAGTAGTGTACCGGAATATTATAGCTGCGAGCCGTATCGAGCGCTCGCCAGAACGCTTTGTGCGAGATAAAGGCGGGCTGGAACCATACGGCCTTTGCGTTTCTAAACAAGCGAATATCGTGCGTCACACTTGTGGATAAGAACCGGATGGTAGGGAAGCGTTCCTGCATTTCGTTCCTCCATCCATCATATCCTCCTATACAAATAATTCCATCGGGAACGTTAAGGTATGGGTATACTGTTTTGTTATCCTTTTCCTCATTGACCGGCTCTGCTTCCGCTGTAGTCCCCCTGTTCATTTCATATACATATGTACGGAGCTCTGCCAGTTCCGCACGGTCGTTTATATAGGAGTCTATATTATCCTTCTGCCTCGCAATCTGTTTATCCGCCGCGTCCAAAGAATCGAGCAGCGCATCGCGCTGTTCTTCCAGCCGGCTTATTGCTGACCGCGCTTGTGCCAACTGCCTTTCCAACTCTTCCTTTTCGGGAAGTTGATTTTCTGCTGTTTGTATTTCTTTGGCGGCTGCCCGGAGTGACTTCTCTGCAGCTTGCTTTGCCAGGCTCAGTGCTTTATCTGTCGCTTTCCTCTGTTCATTAAAAGCCTTAGAAAGTCCCTGGAAAAGAAGAAGGAATGTGAGCGTTTCGCGCTGATTCATTTCACACGAAACATCGCTTGACGACAAATCGGAAAGGAGCATGGCGTCGCGGATGGTTTCCTTGCTGATTTCGCTTTGCTCAAGGATGGAATGTATGCCAATGGGGAAATTGGTAGCAGCAGCGACAGAAGACAAAAAAACCATCAATTTGCTGGACAAAAGCGCGTTTTCTCCGAAGAGCTCGTTTACTGGTGTCAATGCTTGTTTCCGCTGTTTTTTTGCCTGCTCCATTGCCTGGCGCACATCTTTTGAGTACTGTCCTCCGATTTGAGATATATCAGTTTTAAGCACTTCATGACCAGGACCTTCAATCCATATGCTTAAGTACTTGCCAATACGGTACTGGAAGAACACGTCGGCATCAGTAAACCTGGGTGAAATGAGCTTTGATGTAAACACTATTATAAGCAAGAGTACGAACTTTTCAGAAGACATTACGTCAACCTCCGCACAAGCCTCTGCGAAATTCTGAAGATTAAGTATGTCGCATGCCACTGCGAAGACCACGGGAACCGGGGCGCCGCTGATAGAGTACTTTTTACACAGTCCGCATATTGATGGAAAAGCAGCGCTGATGATTTCAAGCGTCTTTGAAAATCCAGACAGAGCCTTCTCGGTATACTCTTGTGGCGACATGCGGCAAGCATCGTCAGCTGCACTCTCGTTTGGGAATTCGCTCTTGATTTTTTCGAACTCAGCGCTTTCATGCCGATATATGGCCACGGCCTTAAGGATATCTTCATCCTCGTCCGGCAGCCCGCGACTGTACCCTCTGTGTTCCGGAGGAGCATCCACGAGCTCCAGCGGCGCGGATAGTGCATCCCAAGTGCTTTTTATTCGGCGCCTTGCCTTATTATTGGCTCTTACACAATAGGCGAACACATAGTACTCCAGAGGGACGCTACTGCTGAGCGCTTCCTTCATTTCTTTCCATTCAACCATGTGCTTTTTCGATTCAATGGAGGTAGGGACGCAGTTGTCGGAAAATGCGGACTTCCCGTCCATTCCGACAACGTCCTTAAATACCGTAAAGGCATCAGGCGACATCACCGACGTATTTTTGTCTATATAAAGCTCGGGTCCATTTTTATTCAACTACTTTCCCTCCTTTGATTCGGGCGGACCCTTTATACGAATATATAACATCTCCCGTATCATCATCAGTGAACTCAATTCGCACCTCGTATCCGAATATATCTGCAACGTGAAGCAGCACGCTTATTTTGGGATGGTTCAGGGCATTATCCAGAACATCACCAGGAATCTCACCCCGCCCTCCTTCTGCATAATAGAGTACAAATACGAATGTGCAATTCAATACTTGCATCATTTCAACAACTGTTTCCAGCTTTAGATTTCCACCGTCCGATAACATGCGATGCAGATATTGCCGCGTCAAGTTCATCATGCTGCTTAGTTTGGGAATGGAGATACCTCGCCTTAGCATGGCAAGCCTGATTCCGCGTTCAATAGCTGCCAAACAATCTGGATTTTCCCTACGCAAAGCGAATCCTCCCTCCTGCGCAGTTATGATTTTTTTCGGGCCTGATATCTCTCTACGGCTATAGTCGGGGAAACTTTGGCTCAACGGCCGTTGCGCTGTCTGCGGTTTGCGCAGTCTCCACGAGCATAATGTTAAGAGGCATTCTGCCCAGCTATCATTTATCAAGTTCATTATATACTCTGCATCTTTGGTATGTCAACCAAAACACGCGACATAATATAAATAGAATTATATAATTACTCTGGAGACTGTTGAATTGCCGCAGTACATACGGTATAATATCAGTAACGTCTCTTACGTTGAATACGTTGCGGAGTGTTCTAAAGGTGGCGCCACCAAATCGGAGGTTTTTCATGAAACAATATCTTATCAAAACTACCCTGTTCCTCTCTGTTTCTCTTCTTGTTTTTGCTTCTGCCTGCAGGCAGGACGGAGGCGTTGTCCCAAACTCGTGGGCACACGGGCAAAGCATATACTCCAATGGAAAGGAGGACGACAGTGGGGGAGAGGCAGAAAAAATAACCTATGGCGATACCGTTACCTTTGACAACCTCGAATTCACATTTAACGAAAAGCTTTCGTGGACATATTGCCCTGCCCAGTACAGCGCGGCCGAGGGGGAAACAGTTATTTGTTTCCCCGTAACAGTGAGGAATGTCGGAGCATCACCGCGCAGCATTAACATGTTCCTTCTCAAGTTCTATGCACCAGATGGAGCCGTTGCCGAGGACGTCAGTCCGTATTTTACTGCAGATGATATTTTATACATGGGAGACATCCCTGCAGGAGGACAGATAGAGGGATATATGCATGTGCTGTACGCCGGGGACGGCGACTATGTCGCAGCAATAGAAAAGTGGGAACTGCCTTTAAGAATCACATTAAATGTGAAAAAGCCCAAAGATATAGAGGCGAGAATAGAGGAACATGACACCGAACCTGCTCCTCCCGCATCCGATTCCGATGGCACAGTGGTAATAGTGGAAGATGCTTCGGGAGGTATGCTTACACCTGGCGAACTACCCGGCAATTCATAGTCAAGAACCTGCCATTTAAACTCCGAGAGGATAATGGGCAGCGTCGCGCATACAAACCCCGGGATAACATTGGGGACGGATACCTGACAGCCGAAAGGCTGGGCGGCTTATCATTAGCCGCACAAAAAAGCAAAAGGACCTGACAAACAAATCAACGAAGAAAGGAGGAATTGCCTAACTATGGATGTACTGTTAAGCGTCCGTCCAGAATGGTTGCAAAAAATCCTGGCAGGACAGAAGACCGTAGAGCTTCGTCTGTCCAGACCGGACCTCATGCCGCCGTTCAAGGTTTTTCTCTACTGCTCCGGGAAGGGAACAAAGAATCCTCACAAAACCCTTGAGATTCACAGCAGTGGCAAAATCTACAGGGCGAACGGTTTGGTGGCCGGAGAATTCACCTGTACAGCTATCGACCGCGTGGTGAGAGTCGGCAACATGGAAAACAACATACCGCTCCAATATTGTGTTGAGGACCATCACGGCGGCTACACTGCAGCGGAGATTCTGTTTGACGATGCTTGCCTCACGACAGAACAGGCCGAGAGCTATCTCTGTGGGAGAGACGGCTACGGTTGGCATATTTCTGATATAAAGACATACGACCTACCCAAAACTGTGGCAGCATTTGGAGTGCTTAAGGCGCCGCAAAGCTGGTGCTACGCCTACAATTTTTTTGAGTGAGACGACCTTCAAGAAAGTGATATCCGTACCTACCTATAGGGGTGGGGGCGGATGTCACCTATTTTCCGAATTGTGCCATTCATTCAAAACAGCTTCTACCTGTGCGATTAGCTGTTCCTTATTTGGAATATAAGAAACATAGCGCGAAGCAAAGATATTGTTGGACAGACCACCGAGAGCATATTCAGCAGCTATACTGTCTTTATCTGTACAAAGGATAATACCGATTGGTGGATTATCATGTTCGTCATTCACTTCTGCGGCGTAGTAGTTCAGATACATATTGAGCTGTCCGGCAGCTTCCGGCGTGAGTTTGGTTGTTTTTAATTCAATCAGCACATACGCCCGGAGAATTTTGTTGTAGAAAACCACATCCACATAGTAGTGGGTATTGTTCAATGTGATGCGCTGTTGCGTTCCTACGAACATAAAACCGCGCCCTAATTCCAACAGGAATTTTTCTATTTGTGCGACCAGTGCTTTTTCAAGGTCACTTTCAAGCATGGGTTTATTTTCCGGCACGCCCAGAAATTCAAATACATAGGGGTCTTTGATAATATCTAAAGGAGTAGACATTTCAATTCCCTTTTCTGCGAGAGCAAGAACGGTTTCTTTATTCGTTTTTCCCTCTGACAGTAACAAACGTTCATAGAGAGAAGTGGAAATTTGCCGTTTTAATTCGCGTATCGACCAACCGGAGTTGATAGTTTCCTTTTCATAGAAGCTGCGTTTATCCGGGTCTGAAATCGTCAACAGCTCACAGTAATGCGACCATGACAATTTAACAGACACTGTCTGTTGAATTTGATAGCTCTGATAGAAGCGTCGCATAAATTGGAGATTAGAAACAGAAAACCCTTTCCCAAATTCTTTTGTCAGCTCCTTAGAAAGCTCCTTTAGAGTCTGCTTTCCATAATCTGCCCGGTCTTTATTTTCCTGTTCATGCTCAACAATAATCTTTCCTACATTCCAGTAGGTAGATAACAATTCAGTATTTACTTGTACTGCCACGCGCTGACGTGCATTTAATAGCAATTCTCTGATTTCATTCATCATAGAATTAGTATGTGTCAAATCACTCAATTTTAACGCCCCTTTCAAGGTAGAGTACAATCAGTATAACACATATTTACTCCCGCGTCGTTTCTCTTTTCTACCTTCTCTCCCTCTTGAATAGTGTTGTTGCAAATAGTATAATAATAACGTATTTAACATAAAAGACGTTACGAGCGAGAGAGGGGCGTGCGACCGGATTGTTGCTGCCGCAAACGGCAGCGGTTTTTCCCATAGCTAATGCAAAATGAAGGGAACGACTTCCCGCCGTCTGTCATGGAAGCAAGGATGTAAGGGTGTGTATACAACTACAATTATCAAAAAGTTAGTTGGCCGCGCCTGCAGTTGTGAGTCTGCTTGCCGCAGGAGCCAATAGGATAAAGCCATCTATAATGGCAATAAAGAGGCTGTACGGGCTTTGTAAGTATAAAGGCGCAAATATAAGGAGATAACGTGTAACGTGGGCTCTATAAGATTATCGGAAAAACAGCGGCTGAAATATTGCTATTCGGGGGTATATGCGATTATCGAGAAGTATCAGAATAAATACCCGGATGCAATTGTCCAGGAGAGGAGCGGCTGGAAAGTTACCGGCCGCCGCAGGCGAAATCAAAACCCATTATACGATGTTTGGCCATTGCACCTTACGTTGTGCAGTACTCGACAGGGAATGATGCTCTGGATAATCAAGGAGCTGTACGAAAAACTTACTGTTACCACCTGTTACCTGCATCCGATATCCGGGTTACTGAAAACTCGTCGGGAATATAAATTTTCTACGCAGGGCGATTGCTGCACCTTTCTGAAGGATACGTTGTGGCTCAATCCTGAGAACACCGATGTGACTCTTTATAGATTTATTATCAACGGTATGCTTGACCTTGCCAATCGGCGGAATGTTTGTGAAGTGGAGGGCGGAAAAATCATCACATCTCCGGCATGCCTGGCACGTTTTGAGAACGGAAGCTGCACGGAAGCTGCTCGAATTATGGCGAGTCTTTCATTGCAGCCGGGAAGGGGAGAAGATGAGTACGCCATATTGGCGCAGGTGACAACAGATAAAACTCAATTCCATCCCGGAACAGCGAAGACATTCTTCCCGGGATACCAAGAGGAACCCGAAAAGGAATTATTGTTGCTTATGGAGAACGTGTATGGCAATTTGAAAACGCAGGCTCTACGGAAAATTTCAGGAAAGTGACACTTCCCACAGCTAAAGCAAGAGACTTTACCCCACAATTTGGCAAGCCGGAGCCTCTGGTAATTCGATTGCCGAGTAGTTAACCCGTTCTTCCGTGTTGTAAGAGGGATTGCGCAAACATTGTCTTCGTGCTATAATTATCATATTAAATAATGTGCTTCAGCCATCTATTCTTTTTTGAATCTATTACAGGATTATTATATCCTCCGCTCCTGGAGGAACAATCATAAGTCAACAACGAGAGACATTCTTCGGCTTTTTGTGAAGATGTCTTTTTTGTTTATTCTTATAGATATGTACCACACAAAAGAAAAGCGAAAGGAGATGAGCGAGTACCTTCAAGACACTCAATAGCGCTATGAGGACGGCTTTTGCCATCTGTCGTAGAGGAAGAAAGAGCAAGCACATATCGCAAAGACAAAAAAATAAAAAGGAGAAAAAGCTATGAACATCTGTACGTTTACCGGACGACTTACAAAAGACCCCGAGCTCAAGTCAACGCCTTCCGGCGTATCGTATGTTCGATTCACTTTGGCGGTCGAGCGTGGGTACGGGAAGGATAATACCGATTTCCTGAGATTCGTCATTTGGGGCGAACCCGCAAAAAGGGCTGTAGATTGGCTTTCTAAGGGAGACCTAATAGGAGTGAAAAACTCCAGGGCTCAGGTTTCCGAGTTCAGGGACCAGAAGACTGGCAACACAGTTCGGGTCACGGAATTTCACACCAACGAATTTTTAGAATTCCTGAACATCAAAAAAAAGAAAGAAAAGACGACGGCTGCGGCATGTGACCAGGAACCTGATACCACACAGGCGCCTACGGCTACCCCTCAGTCCGCTGTGGAAAGCCAGAATAACAACATGGTGCATGAAGATATTTCGGACACACCGCAGAACTGCGATGACTACGAAGATTTTCTCGTAGACTGCTACGGGGGTGAATTCCCCTTTGCATAGCCTTCCCGATACGGGGTCCGATAACATCAGCCGCATCAAAAATCAAAAGAACCGGATAAACAAATCAACAAAGAAAGGAGACTGGCAAGTCCTCACCCACCTATAGGGGCTGGGTGTATCCTTGCCCAACTTTAGATGAACAGAGACAACAGAAAAGAAAAAAAGAAGGAGAGAGAAGAGCGCGAATACAACCTCAAGCTCAAACAGCTGCAGACGCTGTATAACAATTGGCTCGACACCTATGTGTATGGACCCAGCGACGGATTCAATGCTGATGAAAAATTGAATTGGCTGAGAAAGCAAATAATAGAGACAAAGAGCCGGTTAACTGAGCTGTATACGAAACGAAAGGAGCAAGTGAGTTTCCTTCCTGAAGGACAGGAAATCAAACCCCCGGAGGTCATGTGCCGGGCAATCCCGCCCGAAATTGAACCTGGATTCCAGGCATACGCTGAACGGATGCGATATATCGCACAGGAAATGCTGACAGCCTTCGAGCAGAGTTCCGCTTATCGTACATTCCTCACGGAGTTGATGAACCTGCCTTTAGTAGAACGGCTACAGTTAGATGCAGATATATGCGACATTATCAGCGTTATCAAGCGAGCTATAGAAGAAAAAGACTGGATTGTGATAGGCGGCATAGTACTTGACGCAGCGGGTAAGACGTTCCAGGAATTTGCTGATTTTCTGGGAGAGAAATCCGTTGCGCGGCTCCATGCCGCAGCTGAACACTTCATAACTAACACATAAACAAAAAAAGGAGGGCAAAAAATGTTTAAAATCATACGAGAAGACGACGTAGTGTATTTCTGTAACGCAGTGGGGGAGGTGTTCTGCTGGGATTTCCATACAAAAGACGGGAAGCCGGACTTGAGCTTGGAGAACCCTTACTCATCGGCAGGGCTGGTCACCGTGGATATCGACAGTGAACGAATACCGGAAGCTTTGCGCAGGGCATATGAAGCCGCGTGGTCTGCAGGCTATGGATTTCCCTGCTACATTGCTCTGGTCGATGGTGTGCCGTGCCTGTTGCTTATAGCAGAGTTCGGCGACCTGCCTGACGACGGAAAAAGAAGCACCGAGCTAAGGGAAGAGAGCGTAGCTTTTGCGAGGCGTTTGGAACAAGACTTGCGCGATAGCAAAGAAGTAGTGCGTACGGTCGATGTGTTATTCCCTGAGGACGTACGCTCTCCCTTTTGTCAGTGGGAAGTGATAATTGCTGTCCCTGTTGAAGCTGGTAAGGTCACGGTAAAAGAGATGTGTGCTATAAGCAAAGTAGCATTGCACTGCCTCGATGGGTGCGATACACCCAATGCCAACGTAAAACCTGCCGGGTGCTGTCCGACATGTGATAAGGAGGTTCCCGATATAGTGAAAAGAACAATTTGGATAAAACCATCCTCCTTTTCCCCGGAGTTTGAGATGATTATTCCCATACCGACAGACCGAGACGATGAGGAATACATCGACGAACTTTTAGATGGGATTCTGAGTGCCGAGTTCCGCTACAATGCTGAGTGGAATTTTGTCGATGGGCTGTCCTGATGATGGGAGATAAGCCTAATAAGGAGCGAGTTTTATAAAATCGTAAGCGGGAAAACTCGGCAATTTATTGCCGAGTAGTTCCCTAAGCATAAAGCAACAACCGATTAAGAAATTCTAACAGGAGGATTGAAAAATGAAACGAACCGGGATAGATAAAATATGTACGTACTTGGAAGAAAAGAAGCTTTCCGTTGAAGAAGTCATCCGAATCGCTTTTTACGCAGGCAACCTTGAAGGAAATAAAGAAATCATCGTAGCCGATGAGGAGGCCGAAATGAGTTTAGTCGCAGACGTAAGCGAGGATGTTATACGTGCGTCGCATAATCAACATAACCTTTTCGATTGGTGGGATGTAGTGGAAAAGTCCATATTTCGTCACGCATCAATTGTACGCGATACGCAGACAGAGATTGCTGAAAGAGAGCGCTGTGCTCAGTCAAGCGAGCTTGATGAACTACATGCGGGAAGCTCTCTGAAAGTCGAGCATTGGGTATACTGTGGCGGAGATACAAACACGCCGGCATGCATGGGGTTGACTTTGGAAGAACTAAAAACCCTGAGACGGCGCAGTGCTGCTGCAGAGGACAGGGTTTTCAAGCGGATAAAGGCATTGGCATACTGTTGGGAGTCACAGGCGAGGGAAACCATGTATTATGATATGGCGATAGAAAATGGCGTCGTTATTGATATCAAAAATCAGTCGTTGCCGAGCAACGCCCAGGCGCCGGAGCCTTCCCATACAGGGCAGGAGGTGTGAGCGATGTTATTGTCTTCTAATCTGAGGAAGCGCCTTTCCGTTCAGGCCAAACGGCACGGGATGGAAATTTCAGTAAAATTGAAAGATATATCTGTCAACGGACAGAAACGCGGATGCTCCGGTTTCGTGACCTGCGGCGAGAGCTGCGTCTATGTAAGCACAGAGCATTCCTGCCTTGGACCGATTTCCGACAAATCCATGTGCCGCTATGCTAATAACACAAAAGATTTCTCCAGCAATAGGCTGAAGAACGGTTCCAACCAGTTTGTATCCGATGACACTCTGGCTGTGAAAGTTATTTCTATGCTGAAAAGCGGCAAAGCAATCCCATATTCGCGAACTTTGGCCCAGTGAATACTAAATCCACAAGGAAATGAGAATTATTTCGGAAAGGAACGAACTATGTTTGAAAATTATCGTTGCATCAATGGTAAGAAAACGGAATTGACTGACGAACAGATGCGGCAGTTGGGTATTACACCTGTTGAGAGCGAAATAGCGAGAATGTCCCGTATTTCTAAGGCAGGAGAAGCAAAAGATTATTACAATGTACACGACACTATTGTAGTGGATGGCATTACATTTGAGATTGTGGGCATAGGTCACGATATAGACGTCTATACTGAGCGCCGTAACACTATAACGCTTAGACAGGTAGACCATCTAAAAAAGAGGTGTATAAATTCCGGTTCTTATCCCATTGATGGTTACACAGCATCAGAATTAGACCAATCTCTTATAGAGTCTCCCCAAAGTTGGATTCCTGAATCAATATTGCCTTATGTGCGCAAAGTGGCGAAAGCATATGTAACGTATGCTGGTAGTATTAAGGTTATGTATCGCAAGCTGTGGGTGTTTTCCGAAAGCGAAATGTTTGGCAGTGCCATTTATTCGCCTGATGAAGATGGTAAGCGGTATGAGGCATTTGCAACACGCAAGGACAGAGTTGCATATGATAAAAATGGTTCCGCTTGTCGTGTTTGGCTACGCTCCGCGAGTGTCGACAGCTCCATCTCCTTCTGTATGGTCAACGCGTCTGGGAGCGCGAGCATTGACATTGCCGATTACTCGCGTGGCGTGGCGCTGGGCTTCTGTATTTAATCGCTAATCCCCCGCCCCTTGTGGGCGGGGTAAATTAAAAAGAGGTACCACCATTGCTCAGACCTATATATTTTTTGGATGCCAACAACAGCACAGATTGTCAACAGATGGTATAAGGAGCACGGCCTCAACAGGGCATTATTTTATGAAGAATGGTTAGATTATGAGGCGAAAAAGCCTAATTGCGACTTGATTGACACACGTATATATACGTGTTATAATGTAATCGAATAGTGAGGTAAGCACATGAAGCGAAGCGAATTACTAAGGCTATTCAACAAAAATAACATCATACTTTTGGAACATGGTAAACGGCACGATATCTATTATAGCCCGATAACAGGGAAGAAAATCCCCGTTCCGCGACACGCAAAAGAGATTGCGGAAGGAACGCTGAAGAGTATCAAGAAGGACGCAGGACTTGAATAAAGCCCATACATTAACTCATATAATAATTCAGTATACGGAGGTTTTAAAAGTGGCAAAATATATCTATCCAGCGATTTTCGCAAAAGAAGGCGCGTTCTATAACGTCCGTTTTCCGGATTTGGAAAGGTGCTACACGCAAGGGGAAAGCTTGCAAGATGCATACGAAATGGCTTCCGATGTTTTGTGCTTGACGCTGTATCGCCTCGAAGAGGAAGGGGCAAGCATTCCCCCCGCTTCGGAACTGTCTGCATTCAGAACGGGTAAGGACGAGTTCGTTTCACTTGTCGCTTGCGACACGATGGAGTATAGGCAATACTACGACAACAGGGCGGTAAAGAAAACCCTTACAATCCCAGCCTGGTTGAATACCATGTCGGAGCGCGAAGGACTCAATTTTTCTGCCATTCTGCAAGCGGCGTTAAAGAATGCTTTGAATATTATAGACAGCAAGCCGTTGGCAAAGGTTTTAAGAAAGTAGAGAGCGCTCCGCTGGTACGCTCGTCGTACCATGCGGAAAAGCATATATGATTCATGAACTTTTGACAATCTTTGTTGTTATTAATATAAAAGTGGACTAAAGGGGGGAAGGAATGAACAGAGTAAAGAAAGGTCTAGATAATCAGGCGATAGGTTTATTGCCATTGTTGTTATTCATGTTTTTGGATAACTATTTTTCTTATTTATTATCTTTTATAATTGGGGTTACTTTCTGTTTTGTTTGTATTTTTTTGTTTCAGGTGTTGAGCAAGGATAAGGTATACCAATTTATGCTTCT